>Ga0316204_10000388_pt1 | contig 169992 bp, 173 predicted proteins | sample 6monrhotite_MG_2_FD_205661 | JGI IMG/M metagenome (GOLD analysis project Ga0316204, IMG submission 205661) | Microbial mat bacterial communities from mineral coupon in-situ incubated in ocean water Damariscotta River, Maine, United States -... | ecosystem: Environmental > Aquatic > Marine >... | reverse complement strand
CAGTCGCCAGTGGCGATCTACGGACGGCTCCATCGTTTTCTTGTTTTACGAGGTCCCTAGATCGCCACTGGCGACTGGCGTATGGTGAGCGCATGTCGCTTCGAGAACACTATGATCGCCACGTTTTGCCGCATCTGATCGACATCGCCATGCGCGCGCCGATGGCCAGTCGCGAACGCCAACAACTGATCCCCCAAGCCTCCGGAACGGTCTTGGAAATCGGCGTGGGTTCTGGCCTCAACATGCCATTTTACAGCGCATTAGTGACAAAACTGTTCGCCCTGGAACCCAATGCAAAGCTGCGCCAAAAGGCCCAGCCGAAAGCCACTGAAACCCCTTTCCCGGTGGAATTTCTTGGCCTCAAAGGCGAAGACATCCCGCTCGCAGATCACTCCATCGATACCGTGGTCACCACCTGGACACTGTGCACGATCCCTGATCCGGGAAAAGCATTGCAAGGTATGTATAGGGTGCTCAAGCCCGGCGGACGACTTTTGTTCGTTGAGCACGGACGCGCACCAAGCCCCCGTTTGGCGCACTGGCAGGACCGCTTAACACCCGCATGGTCGTGTTGTGCGGGCGGCTGTCACCTCAACCGCCGCCCCGACCTTTTGATCCAACAGGCCGGATTTCAGCTCGATGAGTTTGAACAAGGCTACCTAGATGGACCGAAACTGCTGACATATCACTACAAGGGGCTTGCCCGACGCGTCTAGAGGGTTGAATATCAACCCAACACAGACGCATCATCCGGATTTGAGGAGAGTTTTATGGCAACGCGCTTGGTCACCGTATTCGGCGGAAACGGTTTTGTCGGCAGACACATCGTGCAACGACTGGCGAGCCGTGGCGACCGTGTGCGCGTCGCCTGCCGTGATCCAGAATCGGCGCTGTTTCTCAAACCGCTCGGCGATCCCGGTCAGATTGTGGCGGTGAAAGCCAACATCGGCGTCATGGACGAAGTCGAACGCGCCGTCGAAGGTGCAGATGAAGTGGTCAACTGTGTTGGCTTGCTGGCATCCATCGGCCGCAACACATTCAAGCGCGCCCACGTCGAAGGTGCGGGCAATGTCGCCACGGCGGCCAAGGCCGCAGGCGTCAAATCGCTGGTGCAGATCTCAGCGCTCGGCGCAAGCTCGGAGTCCAAATCCACCTACGCCCAAACCAAAGCCGAAGGCGAAAACGCGGTATTGAAAGCCTTTCCCGATGCGGTCATTTTGCGCCCGTCGATCATCCTCGGCCCCGAAGACGGCTTTATGAATATGTTCGCCACGATCGCACGGTGGAGCCCGGTGGTACCGATCATCGGCTGCCCGATCATGCCTAAGTTCAAGATGGAAGCGGGCGAAGACACCCCGTGGCGCTTTCCCACCTTCGACTTTTGCGATTTCGGCGGCACCCGCTTTCAGCCGATCTACGTCGGCGACGTCGGCGATGCGGTGATCAAGGCGCTCGACACCGTTGAGAGCCGCGGCAAGATCTATGAACTGACCGGCCCGCGCGTCTTCACCTTCCGCCGTTTGATGGAATTGATGCTCAAGCACACCGGGCGCAAACGCCTGATCGTGCCGTACCCGATCCCGCTGGCGTTTATCACTGCATTTTTCGCAGAATTCATACCTGGCAAACCGTTTACCCGCGATCAGGTGCGACTGTTGAAAACCGACAACGTGCTCAGCGGCGAAAATCTCACCATCAAGGATTTGGGCGTCACGCCGCGCGGTATCGAATCGGTGCTGCCCAGCTATCTGCACAGTTTTCAGCCACCATCGGGGCGGCGGGTGCGCATGCGCGAAGTTTAAGATCGAAACGAATCTCAATACGCGGCGCCCCATTAACGGGGCGCCGCGTTTTTTGCGTTAAACGACCGCACCTTGCAGCGCATCGAGGATCGCGCAATCGGGCCGGTCGCCCCGGTGACAGCGCGCCAGCGTATCGGTCAGCGTGTGCTCCAGTCGTTGCAAATCTGCGATGCGTTGACGGATCGAAGCCAAATGCCGCTCCGCCTCAAGGGCCACAGTGGCGCAGCTTTGGCGTTCTGTATCGACCATGGACAGCAAGCTTTTGATTTGTTCCATCGCGAAACCCAGCGCCCTGGATTTACGTATAAAAGTCAAACGCTGCAAATGTGCCTGGCCATACACCCGATGTCCACCCTGTGTCCTTGGCGGCGACGGCATCAGCCCGGTGCGCTCGTAATAGCGGATCGTCTCCACCTTGCAATCGGTCAGGCGTGACAACTCGCCAATGCTCAACGCTGTAAAGGTTTGTTTCGGCACGGTCATCAAAAACCCCTTGAACCTATAGCGACTACAGGTATTAGCATGAACCTCGTCGCTTAAGCCTGCAAGGAGATTGATGATGCCCGATACCAGCCCCGCCGCGCCTTCGCCCAAGGATCAAGACACAGCATCCAGACTGGGATTGCTGGCGTCCTATGGTGCACTGACGGGCGGATTGCTGGCCTCAACGTGCTGCATTTTACCGTTGGTTTTGGTCAGCATCGGCGTCGGCGGGGCGTGGATGAGCAATCTCACCGCCCTGGCGCCCTATCAGCCGATCTTTCTGAGCTTAGCCGCGCTGTCCATTGGCGGTGCGTTTTGGCTGTCGCGACGTGCGCGCGCTCAAGCCTGCGCCATCGACGGACCGTGCGCACAAACCATCACCAAAAAGCGTTATCGCATTGGCCTGTGGGTCGGTGGGGGACTTGCCGCCGTCGCCGTCGCCGTCAACACACTCACCCCCCTGCTGTATTGAGGAGTTCAATATGAAGACCCTTTTACTCGCCGTCGCACTGACCCTATCGAGCGGAACCGCGTGGGCTGCGGAGCGCACAGTTACCCTCGACATTCAAAACATGACCTGCGCACTGTGCCCCATTACGGTCTCTACCGCGATCAAAGGCGTCAAAGGCGTAAAGTCTGTCGATGTGAATTTTGAAGCCAAAACCGCGACCGTGATATTTGACGACGCGGTGTCGAACGTAGACACTGTAGCGCAAGCCTCAACCGACGCAGGCTACCCCGCCAGCCAATAGAAGCAAACCATGGACATCAAACTCACATCGACCATCACCTGCCCCGAATGCGGACACGTCGAGACCGAAACCATGCCCACCGATGCGTGCCAATATTTCTATGACTGCAAAGGCTGCGGCGCGGTGCTGAGGCCTAAGCCCGGCGATTGCTGCGTGTATTGCTCATACGCAGATACGCCTTGTCCGCCCATTCAGGCCGGCACGTCTTGTTGTGGTGAGACATAAAACTCAGCTTTGCGCTTTGTTGCTGATCCCGCGCGCGGCGGCGACGATCAGTTCGCCGTATTCCCGCAAAAACACCGAACCGCGCACGGTGCGCTGAATCAGCACCGAACGGCGATCTTCTTCATCGACCTTGCGACGCACCAGCTCCATATCGCCGAGACGATCGATGGCGCGGGTGATGGCGGGCTTGGAAACCTTGAGCGTTTCGGCCAAGCCGCGCACGGTGTGTGGCGGCGGGGTCAGGTAGACGGTCAACAGCAAGGCCATCTGACGTGCAGTCAGATCCGGTGCGTCCAGACGCACGCTGCTGACGATGGCGCGCCGCCACAGATCCAGAGCATCCAATTCGGAAAGTTCGATGGACATGACGGCGGTGTTTCCCCTCTTGCGCGAATCTTCGGCGCGAATCCTTTCGTTACGATAGCGGTCTATTTGTAACCGACGCCGGTGAACGGGGCAAGCGGCAATGCTTGCTCAAGCTATTAATCAGGACGCGAACCGATGCGCCAACACGCTAAACATGGCCCGCATCGTCATCGCTTCACCGCCTTCCGGTTTGCCCGGCTGCGCGGCGAGATTCCAGCCCATCAAATCCACATGCGCCCACGAAATGCCTTCGCCGACGAAATTTTCCAAGAACAGCGCCGCCATGATGGCGCCGCCATAAGAGCTATCGGTGTCGTTGCGTAAATCGGCGATTTTGCTTTTGGTCTGTTTTTTATAAACACCGTGCAAAGGCAATCGCCACAGCGGATCGGCGGTGCGCTGGCTGGCCTGAAAGATGTCTTCGGCCAAGGCATCGTCATTGCAAAACAGCGCCGGAATCTCCGCGCCCAATGCGACCCGCGCCGCGCCGGTCAAGGTTGCGAAGTCCAAAATAAGGTCGGGCTGATCCTCGCTCGCCAACGCCAAGGCGTCAGCCAAGATCACCCGGCCTTCCGCATCAGTGTTGCCGATTTCAACGCTGAGCCCTTTGCGCGTGCCAATCACGTCTTGTGGACGCATGGCAGCCCCGGAAACGCTGTTTTCCACCGCCACGATGATCACGCGCAAGCGCACATCCAGCTTCGCCGCCATCACCATCGACGCCAAACCCAAGGCGTGCGCCGCGCCGCCCATGTCCTTTTTCATCAGCTTCATTGCCGAAGACGACTTGATGTCCAGCCCGCCGGTGTCGAACGTCACGCCCTTGCCGACCAGCGTCACCTTTGGCGCGTCTTCGCGTCCCCAGGTGAATTCAACCAGCCGTGGCCCACGGCTGTCTTCCGCACCGCGCCCGACCGCGTAAACAGCGGGAAAATCTTCACGGATCAAATCAACACCGACGACTTCGCGAAACACCGCCCCCGATGCATCCGCCAATTCCTGCGCCGCCGCCGCAAGTTCCGCCGGGCCCAAGTCAGACGCCGGGGTGTTGATCAAATCACGCACCAACACCGTCGCGCCATAAGCACCGCGCACGGCGTTCTGATCGCAGCCTTCCGGCCACACCAGAAACGGAGTGTCCTGACCGGCGTCATCTGCTGTGCAATAACGATCAAAGCGATAAGCCGCCAGCGCAAAGCCCAGGGCCGCGTCAAATGCATCTTCTGCGCTCAGCTCGGAAACGATGCGGTATTGGCCAGCCGTCAAACCGTCCCACAATCCCGACCACGCCCATAGCCCGCCGCGATCATCGTTACCGCCGATGACGTAGACCACGCCCGCCGCGCCCGCGTCACCCGGCAGCAAAGCCGTTTGGCCACCCTTGCCCTTAAATCCGCTGGTCGCCAGCCAGCTTTTCACGACCGTGTTTTGCGCCGTAAGCCAAGCCTCATAAGCCTCTTCACGAATTGCTTCAACGGGCAGAGCTGTGTCGGTGGGATCAATAAGGCAACTGGGCATAAAATATCTTCCTGAATCAGATGGTGCAGTTAGCCCTAAATCTACTCTCCTCAGAGATACGCCGCCAGTGCTATAGGCACAAAAAAATCGGCCCCCAAGAACGGGGGTTGATTGATTTCGGGCAAAGGCTGCGAGGGTAGAAAGCCAAAGCGACGAAACCCCTTAAAAAAAGAGGTCGCTATTAACATGACGCACGCAACACAGCTGCATCTGTTGTGTGAATGCATAGGCCCGACCGCTTGATGTGACAAGCGAGACGGGCTTTCGCAATGAACGCAAAAGCAGCACTGGTGTGACGTGCGCCTAGTCAGTTTTTTTATAGGTTTTTTTGCGCTTTAAGGGTGTGGAACCGGGCTTGCGGGGGCTTTTGTTGGCGCCAAATCCATTTGTGCCCGGCTTTGATCCAGATTTTGAAGCCGACTTTCCCTCACCCTTGCCATCGCCCTTGGCGAATTTAGACTTAAAGGTTTTCTTGGGGTTTTTCGCGGTTTTTTCCCAAGGTTTATCATCCTGTTTCGCGCCCGGTTTGGCATCCATGGTCAAAGTCTTGCGTTTCGCAGGCGGACGATCGCGGTCTTGCGCCGGCTTGTCGCCATAGGGTTTGTTGGAAGCGCCGGGCTTGCCTTTAAACGGGCGTTTTTTCGCATAGGGGTTTGCTGGCGGTCCATCTTTAAAGCCGCCCTTGGGGCCTTCTTTGGGTCCGTCGGGCACGCCCTTCAGACGGTCCACGGTGATGGTCTTTTCCACTTTGCGGGTGGGGCCGATGGCTTCGAGGAACTTATCGACGCTTTCAGGTGCCAGCTCGATGTGGGTTTCATTTTGGTGGATTTTGATCGCACCGATGTCACGCTTGGTGATATGACCGGCGCGGCACAGCATCGGCAACAGCCAACGCGGCTCGGCATTGTGCTTGCGTCCCACCGACAACGAGAACCACACGCCGTTTTTGAAATCGTCGCGCTGAGGCTTTTCGCGCTCCATGGACGGTCCCGCGTCGATCATCTCTTCCGGGGACGGCTGGTCGGTACGGTGCAGGCGCAAATACGCCGCGGCAATTTGTTCCGCGCCATGCTTGGCGAGCAGTTCTTGGGCGAAGGCAATTTCGTCATCCGTCAGCGGCTCATCAAAGGCTGGAGCGTCCAAAATGCGCTGATGGTCGCGTTTGGCAATTTCTTCCAAGGACGGCGGCTTGGCCCATTCGGCTTGGATGTTGGCGCTTTCAAACAGCCGTTCGGTGCGCTTGCGCCAGTTGTGCGGCACGATCAACACGCTGGTGCCCTTGCGCCCGGCGCGGCCCGTGCGTCCACTGCGGTGCAACAAAGGCTCGCGGCTTTTGGGGATATCGGCGTGGATAACCAATTCCAAATTCGGCAAATCGATGCCGCGCGCAGCTACGTCGGTAGCGACGCACACCCGTGCACGACCATCGCGCATGGCTTGCAACGCGTGGGTGCGTTCGTTCTGGCTCAGCTCACCCGACAGCGCGACCACGGAAAAACCGCGATTGTTGAAGCGGCTGGTCATATGGTTGACCGTGGCGCGGGTCGCGCAAAACACGATCGCGCTTTTTGCTTCGTAATAGCGCAGCACGTTGATGATGGCATTTTCGCGGTCATTGGGCGCAATCGTCAGGGCGCGATATTCAATGTCGAGATGCTGTTCGCGTTCCGACGTGGTGGTGACACGCACCGCATCACGCTGGAATTTCTTAGCCAGTGTCGCGATGGGGCGCGACACGGTGGCGGAAAACAACAACGTACGGCGATCCGCCGGTGCGGCATCGAGGATGTATTCCAAATCGTCGCGAAAGCCGAGATCAAGCATTTCGTCCGCTTCGTCGAGCACCACGCCCTTAAGGCCGGAGGTGTCGAACGAGCCGCGCTCGATGTGATCGCGCAAGCGTCCCGGCGTGCCGACCACGATGTGCGCGCCGTTTTGCAGGTTGCGCCGTTCGGTACGCATATCCATGCCGCCAACACACGACACCACTTTGGCGCCGGTTTCGGCGTACAGCCATTCCAATTCGCGCATCACCTGCAAGGCCAGTTCGCGGGTCGGCGCGACCGCCAAGGCAACGGGCCTTTCGGCGCGACCGAAACGCTCTTCGCCGTTCAGCAACGTCGGCGCCAGCGCTAGGCCGAACGCCACGGTCTTGCCCGAACCGGTCTGCGCGGACACCAAAGCGTCGGCGTCTTTCAGCTCAGGAGCGATAACCGCCATTTGCACTTTGGTCAGTTCGGTGTAGCCGCGCTTGTTCAACGCCTGGCCAAGCGCCGGAACGACGCCTTCGAAATCTATCATTTTTTTTCTTTCGGAACGCGGGTTTCGTGCGCCGGAATGCGATCTCTTCGCTTGAGCGGCTGCACGTCGCCGCGACCTAATGCGCGGCGGAACAATTCATATGCGCTGTGTTCTACAGAGCCCTGGGGCTGGCGTAAACCGATATTTCTCATCCCTAACCTTTATAACTGAGTGTCAGTGTAGCAAAATATCGCACCAAACCGGCAATGGAAGTTTCAACCATGCACAACATGAATGCCCTTTTCCTCGACTTTGACGGCGTCTTGGTCGAATCGGTCGAGATCAAATCCATGGCTTTTAGGGATTTATACGCCGACCAATCCGCGGATATTTTGGCGCGGATCATGGGCTACCACAGCGCCCATGACGGCATTTCACGGGTGGTTAAGTTGCGCCACTGTCATGAGCATTTTCTCGGCATCGCCCTAGCGCAACACGAACTCGACGCGCTGGTTGAACAGTATGCCCAGCTGGTCGAAGACGCGGTGGTCGAGGCGCCGTGGGTGGCGGGGGCCAAGGACCTGCTGCAAACGCACCACCAACGCTGCAAACTGTTCGTCGTGTCCGGCACACCCGAAGATGAAATCAAGCGCATCGCCGAGCGTCGCGGCATGATGAAGTGGCTGACTGGCGTGTATGGCTCACCATCGCCAAAGGCCGATATCGTGCGGTCCTTGATGACTGAGCACGATCTGCACGCGCAAAACTGCGTGTTCATCGGCGATGCCATGGCCGATTGGCAGGCCGCCCATGAGACCGGCATCGCGTTTATCGGGCGCGTCGCCACAGGTCGCGCCAGCCCCTTTCCCGATGGCACCCGCACCGTCCGGGACTTACGCGACTTAAGCTTCTGATTTCAGGTGATGCGTTCGCGCACCGCAGCGGAGATGAATTCGCTGATCACCACCACGATGAACACCGAGATCAAGATCACCGACACTTCCCGCCACAAGAACTGGTTGACCGAAGAATACAGTAAAATCCCGATACCGCCCGCGCCGACGAAGCCGAGCACGGTGGACTCGCGGATGTTGATGTCCCAGCGATACACCACCGTGCCGTAAATCACCGGCAACACTTGGGGCAAGATACCGAACCACAAAACCTGTAGGCGCGACGCACCGGTGGACTCGATGGCTTCGACCGGGCCTTGGTCGATTTCTTCGATGGCTTCGGCGATCAGCTTGCCGGTGAAACCGATGGAGCGCAACGCGATGGCCCAGATGCCCGCCAGCGCGCCGGGGCCGAAAATCGCGACGAACAACAGCCCCCAGATCACGGTGTTAACGGAACGCGAGGTGACCAAAATCAAACGGCCGATCAACCACGTCGCTTTATTATACGTGGTGTTGCGTGCGGCCAAAAATGCGATGGGAAACGAAATCACCACCGTCACGGCGGTGCCCAGCGTGGCGATGTGCACGGTTTCCAACAACGCGCCGAGCAACTGATCGACATAGCCCCAAGCCGGCGGCCACATGCGGATCAGCAGATCGCCCGCCTGAACGTGAGCGTCGAGGAAATAGAACCACGGTATGTTCAAGTTCGAAACCGACCACACTGCAATGCCGACCACGGACACGTACCAGACATAACGCAGCAACGTTTCACGCGGCGTAAAGCGCCGCCAGATCTCGGGGTATTTTTTAGCGTGTTTGACATCCGTCATCTCAAACGTCCCCGAACCCAGTTGGAAAAGAATTCACCGACGAACACCAGCGCCACGATGCACATCAAAATGGCCAAGCTGAAATCGTAATCATAACGCGTAAAGGTCGCCGCCAGAACTTGGCCGATGCCGCCCGCGCCGACGATGCCGACCACGGTTGAGTGGCGAATGTTGGCGTCGAGCCGGTAGATCGAAACGCCCAGGTAACGCGGTAAAGCTTGGGGCGAGATGCAGTATATTAACAGTTTGGGCAAACTGGCCCCAGTGGCGCGAATCGCTTCAAGCTGACCGGCGGGCATGTTTTCGATATCTTCGGCGAGCATTTTGGCGATGAAGTTGGTCGATGCGACAATCAACGTCAGCACCCCGGCCAACGGACCAAATCCAAAAATTTTCACAAAGAAAATCGCGATGATGATTTCATGAAAAGACCGCGTCAAAACGATGATCGATCGCGCCATCAAATAGACCGGCTTGGGCACCAAATTTCTGGCACCGCATAGGCCTAAAGGGATCGCCAAGATCATGCCGAAAAAGCTCGCCGCCAAGGCAATTTGAACGCTTTCGAGAATACCGCGCGTCAGCAGGGTCCAGCGCGAAAAATCGGGCGGCACCATGCGCACAAAAATATCACCGGCGCGCGGAAGGCCGGTGTAGATGCGTGTCCAATCAATCTCTAGCGTGGTGAGGGCGAAGATGAAGTACGCGATCGTGGCGACGAGCAGGCCGTAACGATAGTACGGATTTTCGATCAATTTGATGGTGTGCCATTCGCGCACAACCGGCACATTATTCTGAGCATTTTGCGCTTGGTTTGTCGTGGTCATTTTGTCCACCTCACCGTTTGAAACAAAGCTTCAGCTGGCCGCCTTGGCCGTTGTTTCATCTTCGTCGTCGTCTTCACCTTCGGGAACTTTGCGGATGGTGGCGCTCCAATCTTCTTCGCCGTAGATGTCGGTCAAGACTTGTTCCGTCACTTGGTCGGCGGTGCCGTCGAATACCACTTCGCCGAGACGCAAGCCGATGATCCGGTCGGCGAACATTTGCGCCAACCCGACGTCGTGAATATTAACCAGCGTCAGGGTGCCGAACTCCTTCGACAGTTCGACCAGCAAACGCATCACTTGGCGCGAAGTTTTGGGATCAAGACTTGCGGTCGGCTCATCCACCAACAGCAACGCCGGGTTCTGCATCAGTGCGCGGGCGATGCCGACGCGCTGGCGTTCGCCGCCGGACAAGGCGTCGGCGCGGGTGTCGTGATAGCCTTCCAGGCCCACACGGTCGAGCAACTGAAAAGCCTTCGAGACGTCATCGGGCGGAAATTTGCGGCGAAATGCCTGCCAGAAACTGACGTAACCGAGCCGCCCCGAAAGCGCATTTTCCATCACCGTCAGACGTTCGACCAAATTGTATTCCTGAAAGATCATGCCCATGCGGCGCCGCGCCTTGCGCAGTTGTCGTCGGCCCAGTTTGGTGATGTTGAGATCTTCTAGAAGGACCGAGCCCGAAGTCGGCTCGATCAAGCGATTGATGCAGCGGATCAAGGTGCTCTTGCCTGATCCAGAAGGGCCGATGATGGCCACCACTTGGGGCTCAGCAATGGTGAAGCTCACGCCTTTTAGGGCGGCTGTTCCGGTGGGATAGGTCTTGGTCAGGTCGGTGATGGTCAGCATGTACAAATCCTACGGGAATGGACCGCCGCTCCTGAGGGGATTACAGTTCGGAGCGGCGGGACTTGAGTTAACCTCACAAGTGCCTGCTTTCGACGCCGTTATTTCTTCAACGCCTTCAAGGCTTCTTGCGAGTAAACGACGCCGTTGTCTTTTTGAATCAGACGGATCGGTGCCCAGTGTTCTTTGAATGTGATGGGAATGAAACGATCCCTAGGCTTGAATTCGTTGGCCAAGGCCGTGCCAGTCCAATCGAACGTCAAAAATGCGTCTATGACGTTTGCCGCCAGTTCCGGTTTCAAGTTGTGGGCATACCCGAACGAGGTGGTCGGGAAGAATTGCGATTCCCAAATCACGCGGATGTCTTCGCGTTTGAGCATGTCTTTCATGATCATCCGGTCCATCACGCTCGATGCGATCGGCGCGGCGTCATAATCGCCGTTGACCACCCCCATGACCGAGTTGTCGTGCTTGCCCGAATAGATCACCTTGTAATCCACGTCCGGCGTCACGCCCATGTCCTTAAAGAACGCGCGCGGCGCTTGGTTGCCGGAATTCGACGTCGGCGTCACGTGGGCGATCTTGCGCCCTTTCATGTCCATGATCTTTTTGATATCGGAATCGGCTTTGGTGATGACTTGCAGTTTGTAACCGAACACGTTGCCCTGTTGACCCATGATGGTGAACGGCACGTATCCCGCCAAGTTGACGCCATACACCGTCGGCCCGGTGGAGATACCGGCGACGTGTAAACGTCCCGAACGCATGGCTTCAACCTGGGCGGCGTAGGATTCCGCGCCGTACCAGACAATCCTCTTGCCGGTTTTCTTGGCAAGATAGTCCATGAATTCGGTAAACACATTTTCGTACACCGATGGATCTTCCACCGGAGTGTAGGAGAACACCAACGTGCTGGGATCGAGCCATTCGCTCGGATCGGTTGGCGTGTCGGCGACCAGATCGCCGTTTTCATCGCAATAACGAACGTTCAAATCGCCACGGTTTTTGCATTCCGCAGCGGCGACGGGACTGCTCAGCCCGGCCCAAAACGCACACGCGCAAAGTCCCGTTATTACCGACAAAAAGGTTCTGCGTAACAAGATTGTGGTCATAGTGAATAGCTCCCTATGTTTGGGGCTGCGCGGATCGTTTGATATCCGAAAGCCCGCCCCCCTTATGTCACTTGACCATAGTATCATGCATGCACAAGTTGTTGAACCGGCGAATAATAATCGTAGTTATGCGTCCTTCTCACGAGCCTCAATCAAGGCTTTGGCAAGCGCGGCGAAGCCCGCACCCGAGGGCTCATCGGTCACGTAAGTCGGATGCGCCTCAAGGCGGTCTTCGAACTGAACCAGATTGGCGACGCCCACGGCGTGGGGAAAGAAAGCAAACATCGGCGCGTCGTTGGGCGAGTCGCCGACAAACACGAACGATGCCTTGTCGCGATCCAAATCAAGGCCGAAGCATTCATCCATCAGGGTGCGCGTCATGGTCAGCTTGTCATAACTACCGAACCAGCCGTTGACGTGGATCGAGCTGATTTTGGCGGTGGCCCCGGCGGCGGTGAACAGGTCGACAATGCGTTCGACCTCAGACCACGGCAACGGGTCCACGTCCTCGCAAAAGTCGATGGCGAGATCGGCCTCGCGGTACAACTGATCGGACGCCACGTCGGCGCCCGGCACTTGGTCAAGAATGTCGGTGCGCAACGCGTCCAAACGCAATCGATTGGCGGCTCGGTCATCGGCGCTCAACAAAAAGCGCTTGAGCAATTTGCGCTGTTTTTCGTCATAGCGAAAATAGAACGCGCCATTTTCGCCGACCACGGCATCGACCGGCCACATGCGCGCGATGTGATCGCACCACCCCGCCGGGCGACCGGTCACCGCCACCACCAACAAGCCCCGCTTTTGCAAAGCTTCCAACGCCGCATACGCTTCGGCGGTGAGCCGCCCGTCGGTGGTCAGGGTGTCGTCGATGTCGGTGAGCACGCAGCGAATACGCTGTCGGTCTTTGATGGAAAATTCATCCAGAGACTTCACCTGCACCCTCCTCACCGGCTGCCAATTTTGGTAAGCCTATGCAAGTGCGCGGCAACTATCAAATGCTAACGCGGCTTAAAGGAACACTCCGACCACACACCTTTAGGCGAATTTACAGCTGGCCCCTTTGGAATTGGTCTCCATGAAGATGGACAAGGGCCATGGCAACGAGAAGACACCGAGCGATCTCTGATCTCATACATTTGTGAACTGTGCCCCAATAGGCCTATTCAAGCGCCATTCTTAGTGTGGGTACATGTGTGGGCAAACAAAACGAGGCCCTGCGCATCTAGCGCAGAGCCTCAGTTAATGGCGGAGAGAGCGGGATTCGAACCCGCGGTACGGGTTAACGTACACACGCTTTCCAAGCGTGCGCCTTAAGCCACTCGGCCACCTCTCCACAAGGTCCGGCGCAACCTAGCGAAGGGCGCGCGGAAATACAAGCGCTACTCGCTCAATACAGCGCGCTTTTTTTTAAAAGCTGTGCGCTTTGTCAATGACCGCCCCTACCAGCGCCCGTAAGATGAGCGCATGAAACGAATTGTGTTCCTTTTTGGCATCGGTCTTTTGGCGCTGGCATTTCTCGTCACCGGCGCGGAATTGGCTGCGCGCACCATCCTCAGCACCCAGAACGGCGATGTCTTTATGTCGACGAGGCTGGTGTGGCGGACCATCGCACCGCACAGCTTTTTGTTGTTGCTCAACAGCGCCGTCTGGCCGGTCGCAAAACCTCTGCTGAACTTGCCGGGATGGGCCTTATTCGGCTTGCCCGGTTTGGCGTTGGCGGTCGGATTTCGCACGCGAGACACCGAAGACCTCACGCATCGACAAGACCAGGCCCACCAAGACGCTTTATTCCTTTACGACGAGTTGGCCTTGGCGGCGCAAAAAGACGGCTATGATGGGCTTCAAGATGACCGCGACCCCAGCGATCCCGCCGACATCCTACCTGCCGAAGAGCATTACGCCGAAGACCCTGCCCCGGTCGAGCTGACGGCGGAACGCGACTACCTGCTTGCGCCCACGAAACCGATCAAACACCCCGACTGAGCTGAAACAGGCCCGCGCCGAAAACTGCATTTTGCATTTCGAAAATGCATATCATTGCATGCTGCCTCAATGGTAGATGCCCTCAAATTCAAAAAATACTTTGAAATCAAACGGTTGATCAATTTCATCTCGACCGCAAAGCTGGCACATGTTCTGCACAACCAGGGCAGGCCTCGAAAACCGAGAAGCCCCCTCAACAATAAGAATTGGGCATGTCATGAACTGCGCGCACACATCCTTCCCCAACAATCGCGGCCCACGCATCCTTGTGGCGATCGAGTACCCGATAGAAGCTTTAGCGGTGGAAAGTTTGTTGCGCGGCGAAAGCTATACTGAAGTACGGGTCACCACGGACATCCGCGAGATTGCGCCCATGTTTGTGCGCTGGCCGTTTCACCTCTTGATCCTCGACATGCACAGCGAAATTATGGACAGCGCCACGGTCATGCAGGATCTGGCTCACCCCATCAACGCATCTGGGCTGAAAGTTCTGGCGCTGACAAATCCGGGGGCCGAGCAAGAACGCCTCGCCTCGCTCGCCGCCGGTGCCTTTGACACCCTGTCTCGGCCGCTGAGCCACGAAAATGCCTTGCCCAGCATCAAGCGTGCGCTAACGGTGGGCGGCCCGATGGGCATATCGTCATTTTAAACCGTGTGAAGACGCTCAGTCGTCGCCCATCTTAAGTGCATTGATGAAGGCGCTTTGCGGGATATCCACCCGACCGAACTGGCGCATCTTCTTTTTGCCCTTCTTTTGCTTGTCCAACAACTTACGTTTGCGCGAGATGTCGCCGCCGTAGCATTTGGCGGTCACGTCTTTGCGCATCGCAGCGATGGTTTCGCGGGCGATAACCTTGCCGCCGATGGCAGCTTGGATGGGAATTTTGAACAGTTGGCGCGGGATCAAGTCTTTCAGGCGTTCGCACACCTGACGACCGCGATTTTCGGACTGGCTGCGGTGAGCGACAAACGCCAACGCGTCCACCGGTTCGGCATTGACCAAAATCTGAATTTTCACCAGATCGTTTGCCGTGTAGCCGTCGATTTCGTAATCAAACGACGCATAGCCGCGCGTGATGGATTTCAGACGGTCGTAAAAATCGAACACCACTTCGTTGAGCGGCAGACGGTAAATCGCCATGGCGCGGTTGCCGACATAGGTCAGTTCCACCTGTTCGCCGCGCCGTTCCGTACACAGGCTCAAAACCGAACCGAGATATTCGTCCGGCACCATGATGGTGGCCTTGATCCAGGGCTCCTCGATCGAGGTGATCTGGGTCGGTTCGGGCATGTCGGCGGGGTTGTGCAGGTCGATCACCGTGCCGTTTTGCAGGTGCACCTTGTAAGCCACGGAGGGCGCGGTGGTGATAAGGTCGAGGTCGAATTCGCGCTCCAGCCGCTCCTGCACGATTTCCAGGTGCAGTAAGCCCAAAAAGCCACAGCGAAAGCCCTGGCCCAGCGCGACAGAGGTCTCCGGTTCGAACTCAAAACTGGAATCGTTGAGCCGCAACTTGCCCATGGAATCGCGCAGATCGTTGTAATCGGCCGCGTCCATCGGGAACAGCGAGCAAAACACCACCGGTACGCTGGGCTGAAAACCCGCCAGCGCCTCGGCGGCGGGCGCGCGATCATCGGTGATGGTGTCGCCAACGTTGGTGTCGGCGACGGTCTTGATCGACGCGGTGAGATAACCCATCTCGCCGGGGCCGAGCTCGCCGGTTTTGGCGATTTTCGGCGTGAAGATGCCGACTTGATCGACATGGTGGGTCGAGCCCGCCGCCATCATGCGGATCTTCTGGCCTTTTTTGAGCGTGCCGTCGACCACCCGCACCAAGATCATCACGCCAAGGTATGAATCATACCAGCTGTCCACCAACAACGCCTTCAACGGTGCATTGCGATCGCCACTCGGGGCGGGCAGACGTGTGACGATGGCTTCCAGCGTGTCTTCGATGCCAATGCCGGATTTGGCGGAGGTCAAGACGGCGTCTGAAGCATCAATGCCGATAACGTCTTCGATTTGCGCGCGAATGCGCTCGGGCTCAGCGGCCGGCAAGTCGATTTTGTTGAGCACCGGCACGATTTCCAGATCGTTGTCCAGTGCCAGATACACGTTCGCCAAGGTCTGGGCTTCCACGCCCTGGGAGGCGTCGACCACCAACAGCGCGCCTTCGCACGCCGCCAGGGAGCGCGAGACCTCATAGGCGAAATCCACATGGCCGGGCGTGTCCATCAAGTTAAGCTGATAGGTTTCGCCATTCTTGGCCGTGTAATTCAAGCGCACGGTCTGGGCTTTGATGGTGATACCGCGCTCGCGCTCGATATCCATGCTGTCAAGCACCTGCTCCGTCATCTCGCGGTCTGCAAGCCCGCCGCAGTGCTGAATCAAACGATCCGCCAACGTCGACTTGCCATGGTCGATGTGCGCGATGATGGAAAAGTTGCGAATGTGAGAAAGATCAGTCATGGCGGGGCTTGTAGCACCGTTCGCAAGACTTGAGAAGATAGGGAATCAGCGATTCAATCGGTTCTTCGCGTCTCGCAATAAAGAATACCCAAAAAAGGGAGCCAACAGAAACGCCGACATCACGACTAATCCTTCTGGCAGCGCTTCGCCCGCTGCGGCCATTTGCACGTGGATGTCGATGTTTCCCGCACTCAACAGGGCGTCCAGGATCAGGCCCGAAGCGATGGCGCTCAAGGAAATGCCGAGCAGGTACGCGCTCAGCGCGCGCACGCCCATATCTTTGCCGACCACGCCCAAAGTGGCGATGTTGGTGGCGGGACCGGCGAGCAGGAACACCAGCGCCGCGCCGGGCGACACGCCCACCGCGATCAGGCCCGCCGCGATGGGGGTCGAGGCGGTGGCGCAGACGTAAATCGGCACGCCGACCGCCAGCATCACCAGCATCGCACCGATGCCGCTGCCGTAGGCACCCAGCGCTTGGGGCTCGACCAATGCCGACATCACCCCCGCCACCACCAAACCGATCGCCAGCCACAGCGCGATGTCGTCGAGGATGTCGGTAAACGCATAGCGAATGCCGCCCCAGGCACGCGCGGCCAAGGGGCCGTGCTGAGGCGACTTTTCGCTGGAACAGCTATCCGCACAGCACGAGGTACAAGCCGTGGCTTCGGCCTTAACGGGCGTGGTCGCCCCTTCACCAAAAACAAAAATGTTGGTCAGCAGACCGCTGAAAATGGCGCTGAGGATCGCCGCCACGGGCCGTGCCACGGCCATTACCGGACCCAGCAACGCATAACTGATGGCGACGGAATCGGGCCCAGTTTCCGGGGTAGCGATGAGGAACGACACCGTCGCGCCCTTGGACGCGCCGTCTTTGCGCAAGCCCACCGCAGCGGGCAGCACCCCGCACGAACACAACGGCAACGGCGCGCCAACCAGCGTGGCCTTGACCACCGACCAAGCGCCGTTTCCGCCCAACCACTTGCCCAGCAAACCGTCCGGCACCAACGCATGCACCAGACCCGCCGCGACGATGCCGACGATCAACCACGGGGCGGCGTCAAGATACATGTCCAATATGGCGCTTAGGATAGCAAGCAATGTTTCACTCATCAGCGCAATCCTCACCTATATGCGCGGTCATATTCTTGAGCATTTCGCGGACATGATCATCGGCGGCGACATAACGCACAAACTTGCCATCGCGCTCGCCCCGCACCAGCCGCGCGGCGCGCAACAAGCGCAAATGATGACTGACCAATGATTGGCTGAGGCCCAATTCTTCGGCCAACACGCCAACGCCGACGGGTTCATGCAAACAGCTCAGCACGATGGACAGACGGTTGGCATCACCCAACAGCCTGAACGTTTCCGCCAATTCGATCATTTCATCTTGGGTCATTGGGGGTCATTGCCGCTTATACATATGAACAATTGTACATATGAACATATCACGATTTTGAGGGTCGTCAAACGGGAAACGGCGACACGCCAATCACCACCTCATGCGCCAGCAAGATAAGCGTATACAAAATCAACGCGGTGGCGATCCGTCGCCAGCCTATGGAGCGAAGGTCCAAGCGCGTGCGCCCGCGGATCACAGCCCACAACGGCACCGAAGAGGTCGGCGCGGTGAGGCGTCGCCATTTTTCATCGCCCAGTTCGCGGCGTTTTTTCACATCCAGGCTCAACGGTCCGACAAACGCCAAAACGGCGAACAGGCCGAAAAGCAGTACGCTCGCCGTGTCGCCATTGGGCGCCAAGTGCGCCACCGCCCACAGACCCAGCGCCCAAATCAGCGGGTGACGGGTGACGGACACGATACCCGGATGGTTGGCATCGAAGCGGTCTGCTTTCACGCCGACAGAAAACGGGTTGGGCTCAGATAGCGTGCTCACCAAAAGCAAGCTCGCGAACGGCATCGTCAGCACGGGAACCCACCGCGTCCACGGCCATTGCGGCCACAAGATATCGCTGTCGGCGTTGGCGTAGGCCACGCTGACCAAAATCAGCAAACCAACCGATACGGCGGAATACAGGCCCACATAAATGCGCAGCCCCATCGCGCGCAGCAAAAACCGCCGCACCGGGCCGATGGCCGGAATCAAATGAAAAGCGATGAACACGCCGATGGTGAGCAGCAGATCAATCATGGGCGCAGTGTAGCCCGTAGACCGCCATTGTACATTCCCTCTACGACAGCCTGCTTACAAAAGCCCCCGGCCCGTCGCTGCCGCGTCCAACTGGATCGCTTCATTCGAGGTCGCGCCAAACCGCCTGCGCACACGGCGGCGAAACGCCCCAAACGTCAAGGCCCGAGAATTGATGTATTGCTCCACCGCAGCGTCTAGGGTGATACCGGGACTTTGTGCGTAATCAACGAAAATGACGCCAAACACCGCCCCCGGTACGTCACGGCCCGACGCGATGACTCCCGACAACAGGTTCGGTGCTTGATTTGCGAAAAAATCCGCCACATGAGCGATGTGGTTGGCCCCAGCGCTCTGGTTGAAGGTGGTGGAAAACAAATCAAACGCTTCGACGAACGCCATCAACGGCGACACTTCGTCATTTGCGTCCCAGCGCCCCACCGGTGCGCCATCGGCGATGTCATTGATGGCTTCGCCAATCAAACTGACCAAATAACGTCCGCGCAGCTCCCGCCTGCGCGCTGCGGGCAGGGTGCCGAAGTGCACCGCATGGGCCAGTTCCGCCGCCACGGTGGCGGTGATAGGCGCACCCGCGGCATTGACCGAATCGGCACGGTCGAGATGAACCATCGGAAACTGGCTCTGCGGTGCGTGCGGATCACAAAATGATGCATTGCCCGGCACGGAATCCGGAAACACCATGCGGATGCGCCGTCGCGCTGTGGGATCGGGATTGCCATGCGGCGCTTCGTCGCCAAATGGGGTGAAGGGCCGAAAGTTCTTGTCGTAAACTTGGCGCGCCTGTTCGGCGAAATCGAAGAACACCTGCGCGTTGGCGGGTGTGCCCAATACATCGTCTTCACGCATACGGGTGCGAAAAAACACCGGTGCATTCATGGGCCCCGTCACAGCGGTGACGACGGGATTTTGCGCGAACACCTCTACGCCAATGCCCCGGCGTGCGCGGTTATTTCGATTGATGGTGACGAAGCCGTCTTCGTCCGTATAAGCGTTGACCATGGCCGCGCTGGTCAGAGACCGGTTGTAACGCACCCGCACCCGACTGAGCGGCGTTGCCGCGTTCCGCATGAAACGAACTCGAAATGTCATGTCTACCCCTCCCTTGTTACATACATGAAAAACACGCGATATTGTCTCATGCGTGTATATTTCATTTCAATAACAATCTAGGGGAGTCTCGTGTCCTCTGATGCATATCCGTGCAAGCACAGGCCAAAATTTAAAGTGCGATGTGATAAAAGCGCGTATCCACCACCATGCGCGGAAAACTTTCGGGAAGATCTGCCGCTTCGATCAGCTCAAAGCCGTGCTTTTCGTAAAAGCGGTGCGCGGCGAGGAATTCTGCGGTGGTGCCCAGATAGAGTTCCCGGAGCCCGGCCATGCGCGCATGACCCAGCAGCGTGCTCAGCAGTTCCTGGGCGACGCCCTTATCGGAACCACGATGGCTGGCGGCGACAAACATTTTGCGTAGCGCGGCTTGATGGTTGCCGATGTCCTTCAGCGCGATGGTGCCGACCACTTTTGCGCCATACAAAGCCACCCAGAAATTGCCCGCGCCGTTTTGGTAAAACGCCGGGATGTCTTGCAGGTCCGGCTGATCTTCATAAGCAATGTCGATGGCGAATTCGCCCTTCTGGATCGCCACGATCAAATCGGCGACGCCATGGCTGAAGGCCGGGATAAAGCTCAAAACCTCCATCGCCCGGGTCTCCGATCAGGCTTCAGGCTCAGCGATGGCGAGGCTGCGACAGCACGCCGTAACCGTGTTGGCCAGCAAAACCGCGATGGTCATCGGCCCGACGCCACCCGGCACCGGGGTGATGGAGCCCGCCACAGTTTGGGCGCTGGCGAAATCCACGTCGCCGACCAAGCGGGTTTTGCCTTCGCCTTTTTCAGGGGCGGGAATGCGGTTGATGCCGACATCGATGACGCACGCGCCGGGTTTGATCCAATCGCCTTTGACCATTTCAGCGCGGCCCACGGCGGCGACCACGATGTCAGCGCGCCTGCATTCGCCGGGCAAATCTTGGGTGCGCGAATGGGCGATGGTGACGGTGCAGTTGGCGTCCAGCAACAACTGCGCCATCGGTTTGCCGACGATGTTGGATCGGCCCACCACGATCGCGCGCTTGCCGCTGAGATCATCGCCCAGGGTGTCTTTGATCAGCATCATGCAGCCCAGCGGGGTGCACGGCACCATGGCTTCTTGTCCGGTCATCAAGCGCCCCGAATTGATGACGTGAAAACCATCGACGTCTTTGTCGGGGGTGATGGCGTTGATGACTTTGGCCTCATCGATGTGACCCGGCAGCGGCAGCTGGACCAAGATGCCATGCACGGCGGCGTCCCCGTTGAGCCGTTCGACCACCGCCAGCAAGTCGGCTTCGGAGGTATCTGCGTCGAGCTTGTGTTCAAACGAGTTCATGCCGCACTCGGCCGTTTGCTTGCCTTTGTTGCGCACGTAGACTTGCGACGCCGGATCTTCACCGACCAGCACCACCGCCAAGCCAGGGGTGACGCCGTGCGCGTCTTTGAGTTTCGCGACTTTGCTGGCGACACGCCCGCGCAGACTTTCTGCAAAAGCTTTGCCGTCAATCAATGTAGCTTGGGTCATGTGGCGAATTCTCCTTTAGGCGAAGCCCTTGTCTTGCGCCCATGAGGCGATGTTGTTTTGCAATGGTGCCGCGTCGCCTGAAATCAACAGGACCTTATTGCGGCTGGTTTGACCTTGGATGACCTCAATGGAGGATTTCGCCACCTTCCAGTCCTTGGCCAGCATCTTGATCAGCGCTTGATTGGCCTTGCCACCTTCGGGAACTTGGGTGACGCTGGCTTTCAAAACGCCGTTTCCGTCCGCATCCACCATCACGCTGTCAACCCCGTCGCGACGCCCCGAAGGGGTCAAACGGATACGCACGCGCAGGCCTTGGGGGCTCAGTTCAATAAAAGGATGAAGCTCCCTTTTAGACAAGGCTCATAATCAATCGGTTAACGAAACTTTGCAGGAACATGATGATGAGAATCACCGCGATAGGCGACAAGTCCACTGCGCCGAAATCAGGCAAAATCTTGCGCACCGGACGCAACACAGGCTCGGTCACCCGGTAGATGAAATCGCCGATCATATAGACGGCTTTATTGTGGGTGTTGACCACGCCGAACGAGGTCAGCCAGCTGAGCACCACGCCCGCGACCAAGACCCAGACATATAGATCGAGCACCACGTTAAACACTTGAGCGAGGGGAATGAGCACAACGTCCATGAACGGTCACCAGTTTGTTTGTCAAAACGCACCCAAACTTAGGCTCACCGGCCCTGGGGCGCAAGGCCCGCACGGCACAAACGCCGAGAAATCTCAAGCCGATCCACGCTTGACAGAACCCAGCCCACAAAGCATATATCGCTGAGACGCCCTGCCACCCAAGCGGGGCCACACCTAAGGGGCCGTAGCTCAGTTGGGAGAGCGCCACGTTCGCAACGTGGAGGTCGTCGGTTCGATCCCGATCGGCTCCACCAAATTACAACGCCGCCGTCTGAAATGATGGCGGCGTTTTCGGGTGCGTTCGGCTCAAGACACAAGCGGCGTGTAGACACAGACCTGATTGCGGCCTTTTTGCTTGGCCTCATACAGCGCGTTGTCTGCATAACCAATCAGGCGTTTGACGTCTTCGGTGCGGCCCAGCTGTGCTATGCCAAAACTGGCGGTGATGGTGCCGACTTCGCCCAGGTCCAAAGCTCCCATCTGCTGGCGAAGGTTTTCAGCCAAATGCTCGGCGCCTTGCAGATCGGTTTCCGGACACAGAATGAGAAATTCTTCACCGCCCCAACGGCCAACCACATCGTGCTTGCGAATACTCGCTTGCACCAATGCGCTGGCGGCGACCAGTACGCGATCACCGGTTTGATGGCCGAATGTATCGTTCACCTGCTTGAAAAAATCCAAGTCAAACATCACCACCGACAAGTGGCGATTGTAGCGCCGTGATCGTTCAAATTCCTGATCCAAAAGGGCATCAGTTTTGAGGCGGTTGTACACCCCTGTCAACGGGTCGGTCTGAGACAGGTACTCAAGCTCTACATTTTTGGTTTTGAGTTTTTGGTTGAAGCGGTTTTGCATATAAGATCGGTAGAACATGAACACAAACAACACCGCCCCGCCGCCGAGCACTTGCCACAAAATCATATAATCGGTGCCATGTTCGAAACGCACTGTGAACCAGCGCTGCAAAATTTCATTGCGTTCCACCTGGCTCACCGCGTCGAGCGCCTTTTGCATGATGAACAGCAGCTGCGCATCGTCGTTGCGCACACCCACACGCAGCTTGTGGACAAAATCGGTTTGTCCGGCAATCTTCAAATTGCTCAGGCCCAAGGCCTGCATATGATGCGTCGCGATCAGCAAGGAATCCACGGCGGCGAACAGTTCACCTTTCGACACCCGCCTTAAGGCTTCATCGAAATTGTCCACATACACCAAACGCACATCCGGATAATTTGCACGAACGTGAGATTCGTACACATACCCCTTCACGATCCCCAGTGTCCGCCCGCTTAAGGCGTTAAATCCATCGAGATACACCACGTCTTCGTGAGCCACCATAACAACGGTGGCGTTCAGATAGGATTCGGTAAAATTCAGATATTCAGATCGCTCCGGCGTTTTGTTGAGCAGTGACAAGGTGTCACATTTGCGCGCCCGCGCGTACTCAAGGGATTCGGGCCACGTCTTTGATGCAACCAATTCTATGGGCGTCCCGATTTTAGTTGCGAACAGCTGCATAAAATCAGCGGCAAGGCCAATATGCTTACCCTGCTCATTGATGCTTTCATACGGCATCCAAGCGGGATCGACGCACACGGTGATGCGGCCCTTGGCCGAGAGGTAGGCTTTTTCTTCCGCGCTTAAGTCGATAGACTGCGCTTGTGAAATCGAAGACGTCACAAGACAGGCCAGCAAAAGCAAAACAAAAGACGCTCTATGCAAAAAGACCCTTTCCCGAGCCGCAATATAGCTTCACCCGATTAAATCAATGTAGCTAATATAACTATAACCGATTCCCGGGCGTGTCCCAATTTAAACAGCTATCGTCGAAAAGGTTTTTCCCGCAAAGGATTAGCCTTTGCGGACGTTTTCGACAAAACTGTCGGCTTTTTCCGTCAGCACACCCATCTGGCGAGCAAGATCGTCAACCGTAGCAAGCATTTCGTGCGCGGCAAAACCAGTCTGCTCAATGGCATCACCGACGTCGCGGATATAGGCCAGCGACTGGCTGGTCGCGTCCGACGTTTCGCGCGCGTTCACCGAAATGTCGGAGATCGTGTCATTTTGCTCATCCGCTGCCTGGGTGACTTCACCGGCTATGGTATTGATCTCTTCGATCGCCGCGCTGACCGCCACCATGGCGGTGCGCGCCCGTGTGCCCGCATCGCGAATGTTGTCGATATGCGCGGTGATTTCATCGGTCGCTTTCGCCGTTTGATTGGCGAGGTTTTTGACCTCACCCGCAACCACGGCGAAGCCTTTACCGGCGTCACCTGCCCGGGCGGCCTCAATGGTGGCGTTCAGCGCCAGCATGTTGGTTTGGTCGGCAATGTCGATGATCAAACCAGCAACATTTTCGATCCGCGCCGTGGCTTCACCCAAATCGGCCACCATGGCATCGGCCTGACTCACACGCTCGACGGCTTGCTGGGACATTTCACTTGAGCGACGCATGCGCGAGCTCAGCTCACGCACCGTTTTCGCCATGCTCTCCGCCGCCTGAGCGACCGCACCGACGCCTTGGGTTGCGGCGTCGGATAATTCAATCGCCGACTGCGCTTGGGTTAAGCTCTGCTCAGCACTTTCGCCCATGGCGCGGGCGGCTTTTTGCAGGGACTGCGTGTCGTCTTGCGCGCCGGACATGGCCCCCTTGACGCCAGCCTCAAAATCGTAAGCCAGAGCCTCGCGCTCATCGGCTTTTTCTTCATTGATGCGCTGCGTTTCTTCGATCTGGCGGCGTTCCAAATCGCGTTTTTCCTGAGTGTGATCGCGCAGCACCGCAATGGCGCGGGCAATATCACCAAATACATCGTCGTTGTCGACGTAGGGAATTTTTTTGACCGTACGCTCATCCGCCAAACCCTGCATCGCGTCTTTCATCGATGTCAGATGCCGACCAATTTGCAAACGTGCCAGTGCGATGTTGAACGCCCCAAGGGCAATGCCGCAAGCAATGGTCGCCGCAAACACCAAAGGCCGCAGGGCGATATCTGCCGGTACGCCCAAAAGAAGCATGAAGGGCGGAAAAATCAGACCCACCACAACCCCCAGCCCGATCATCATCAAGCCAAGCCTGCTAAATTCATTGCGTGCGCTCATAAAAACAGCATCTCCCCGCTTTTCGTTACTCACCATAACACCATGACCGTTTGAGATGATAACAAGGTCTCAATCTACATTCTGGCGCCGGGTGAATTTAGGTTTACCCCCTAAGCAAACGTAGAAGCAATCTAAGAAAGTGGTTTCGACCCTCATCTGCTGACGTTGTGTGCAGATGCCCAATGCTGAAATTGCATAATGATTTTTTCATCACAACTTTCGACCTTGCGCGTCGTTTCTTTGTAACCCTTGGCGAGAAGGCAAGCTCATGCACTGGTCGCACGCGCTGTTGATGGCGGAGCTGCTGCTAAAGGCCGCTGACAAAATCGACACGATCCGGCCAACCGCCGCCACGAAGGAGGATTCCACCATGGGCGATCAAGCCCCTATTGATGTACCAGTCGATACACCCGTAACGATCGATAACGGTTCGACAGTTACGACAGCGACAGCGACAGCGACAGCGACAACTGACGACGGCCAAAGTGCTGTGACTGGCGATACCACCGCCGCGACCGCCGCGACGCAAGGCTCCGAGCCTGCCTCGGCCTCGGCCTCGACCCAAACCATCATCGCTAACGCCGTTGAGCAGCCAGCCGCTTCAGCACCAGAACCTTCAGCTGCTGCCGCTCAAGGATCCGCAGCCGACACCCCAGATGCTCTTCACCAAAGCATTTCCGACCTTGTGAAATTGGCGCAAATTCTCGACGACAATCCGGCCCTGTTCGAATTTTTAAAGACCTTGATGCCAAACGTACCGTCATCGAAAACCTGACGATCCGCCGACCCGACCAGGATCAACCGTCGCGGCGCTGTTCGACCTTGATAATGGCGTTGGTCGGTGCGGCTGGTGGTCCGGCAGAAAACGCGCGCACCTTCGCGCCGAACTGACGCAGCACGCGCGCCACCGAACGGTTCACGCTGCCGATGGGATAAGCGCCATTTTTGCCAAGCTCGCCAGCCGGAAGGCCGGTCAAAATCTCGATGCCCTGATCAATCGTTTCCACCGCCCAGATGTTGAACTGTCCAGCTTTCACCGCATCGACCACGTCGCTACGCAGCATCAGGTGTTTCACGTTGGTGGCGGGGATGATCACACCTTGATCACCGCTCAGTTCGCGCGCGGCGCAAATATCGAAAAAGCCTTCGACCTTATCGTTCACGCCGCCGATTGCCTGAACCCGACCGAACTGATCGACCGATCCCGTCACGGCAATGGATTGTTTGATCGGAATCTGAGAAATGGCCGATATCAGAGCGTAAAGTTCCGTCGAAGACGCGCTGTCGCCATCGATGCCGCCATATGATTGCTCAAACACGATGCGCGCGCTGAGCGCCAGCGGCCCATCTTGACCGAAGCGGCCATTGAGGAAGCTTTCCAAGATCATCACGCCTTTGGAATGCAGCGGGCCGCCCAGTTCGACTTGGCGTTCGATGTCCACCAATTCACCCTTGCCAAGGCTAACGTTGACGGTGATGCGCGAGGGCCGCCCGAATGCAAAACTGTCCAGCTGCAACACCGACAGGCCATTGATTTGACCGACTTTCGCGCCTTCGGTTTCGATCACGAAGGTGCCGCGTTGGATTTCTTCTTGCAAGCGTTCGCGGTAGCGGTCGGAACGGTAAATCTTGGCGTCGATGGCTTCTTGCACATGGCGCGCGGATATAATTTTTTTGTCCTCGACCCCGGCCCAATAGTCGGCTTCGCGCACCAAGTCGACCACCGACGCCATGTGGGTGGTGAGCTTTTGCGTATCCCCCGCCAAACGCGCGCCTTGTTCGATGATGCGTGCCACCGCGCCTTGGTCCAGATGGCGCAGGCCTTCGTGTTCCACCTGACCGGCGAGCAGACCCGCATAATCCTTCACCCCGCCTACATCGCGATCCATGGTGTTGGCGAAATCGGCGGCAACCTTGAACAGCTCCTTAAAATCAGGATCGTACATGGTGAGCAGGTAATAGAGCATCGGCTCACCCAACATCACAACTTTGATGTTGAGCGGGATCGGTTCGGGCTCCAGCGAAACGGTGCTGGCCCAGCCCAAGGATTCCGCCGGACTTTCGATGCGGATGTGCCCCGCACGCAAGGCGCGCTTCAAGGTCTCCCACGCGAACGGCTGCATCAAGACGCGCCGCGCATCCAGCACCAGGTAGCCGCCGTTTGCCCGGTGCAAAGCACCAGCCTTGATCAAATTGAAGTCCGTGACCAAGGTGCCCATTTGACTGAGATGCTCAACCCGGCCCACCAAATTGGGCTGGGTCGGATGCTCTTCTTCGACCACCGGCGCGCCCTCGACCGGCGTATCCCCGCCAACCGAGTTATCGACAATGACATTGACCTGATAACGGCGGAACGAGCCCGCGCCGCCGGACACCTGACGTTGACCGGAGATGGTGAGTGGTTGCTGTGCTTGCTCTGCGGACGGCAAAAAATCCGCAGCATGCTCAATCACGTCTTGGCGCACGGCCTCCAGATATGTCGTAACGTTTTCATGCTCGTGCCAGCGCTTTTCCAGCTCTTCGATCAGATGTCCGACTGAGTGCTGAGTGACGTCACGATTGAGATCGCGCATTTTTTCGCGATGCTCTTTTTCCCACTTTGGAATTTGCGCCAGAATGTCTTCGAGCTGCACCTGCAAATCGGCAAGTGAGGCTTGGCGAGTTTTCTGTTCTTCGTCGGACAGCTTTTCAAAGGCCTGCGGGGTCAGCACCTCACCGTCTTGAACCGGAGCCAAGCCCAGTCCCATAGGCGTGCGCACCAAGGCGATGCCACTGGCTTCGGCGCGTTCTTGAAGTTTGGAAAAGGCCCCTTCGTGGCGGGTTTTAAGTTCTTCTTCCAAGGCCTCCTTGCGTTGAGCGTAATCATCGCCTTCGAAAGCTGCGGGCAGCGTGCCTTGCAACTCATCGACAAGGCGTTCCATATCGTCACGCAAAGGGCAGGCCTTACCGGGAGGCAGCGCCAAAGCGCGAGGCTTATGCGGTTCTTCGAAATTATTGACGTAACACCAATCAGACTGGGGCGTTTGGGTTTTGGCTTCACGAGCTAAAAAGCGCAAAACGATGCTGGATTTGCCGGTGCCTTCGGGGCCGAAAGCAAACAGGTTATAGCCGTCATGGCGCATACCGATGGCGAAGCGGATGGATTCCACGGCGCGAGATTGACCAATCACGCTGTCTAGCGGCTTTAAGTCCTTGGTCGTCTTAAAATCCAGGAGGGCCTTTGGACAGGCCGTATACAGAGCGCCAGGCTCCAAAGGCTTAACGGTGCTACTCACTGATTTTCTCCCCAGACTTCGCCTGTTTTTTTAAGTGAAAACACCCTCGACGGTGGACTCGATGCGATCCATATCTGCGTCGCTGAGTCCAAAATGATGGCCGATTTCATGTATCAAAACATGACGAATAAGATGTTGCAAATCCTCGCCACTCTCACACCAGTAATCCAAGATCGGACGACGGTAAAGAAAGATCATATCCACGCCTAGCGGGGTATCGACGAGACTTTTGTCACCCAAGGCCACGCCTTGGTACAAACCCAGCAAATCAAACGGGCTTTGCAGATCGAGGTCGCGCTCGACTTCGGGCTCTGGAAAATCGGCCACACGAATCACCACGCCATCGGAGAACTGCGCCAATTCCCGCGGCAAGGCGCCATAAGCCTCACCAGCCATATGTTCAAAATCTTCGAGAGTCGGTGGTGAAGTGTAACGCATATTCATGCTATCAATATCAGCCCCCCTTGATCTTCTCGCCAAGAAACGCCACGTGCGAAATGTTGCAATATAAAGGGAGTCCCCATCATGAGCGCCCTCCTCGACACCAACGCTATTGAAAAACAGCTATCCCAACTGCAAGGCTGGCAGCTTACGCCAGATCGAACCGCGATCGAAAAAAAGTATTCGTTTCGCGATTTCCCTGCGGCCTTTTCGTTTATGACGCGGGTTGCTTTCATCGCGGAAAAGATCAACCACCACCCCAATTGGACCAATAACTATAATTGTGTCGACGTCCGATTAAGCACTCATGACGCGGGCGGCTTAACCAAGCTGGACTTTGGGCTGGCGCTTGCCATAGATGGTGCGATCTAAAATATCATTTAAAATCAATTTGATGCTGATTATGGTTCTATATTTATTCTTATTTTATGCTTATTACAATAAGCATAAAATCTTGATTAATATTCATGCCCACCTTCCTCTCTGACGCGGGCGGTGGGTCTTCACCACCACCTCTATGGGCTCGATATACACCCGCTTGATCTCCCCCTCTATACCCGCAAAGGCATGTCAGAACGCAAAAAGCTACCCGCTTAAGGTATTGGCGGACTTGCGCTTATGGGCCTGTTGGACGATAGTTCGATGACAGGCGCAAAAGTATTATAGATGAGGCTTCGCCGTGCTGGGTCCAGGCGCGGTAAGGGCTTTAAGGATACACGATGGATTTTGCCACACTGATTGGCTTGGTGGTTGGTATTGGCGTGGTTGTTGGCGCCATTCTGGTCGGCTCAGGCCTGGATTTGTTCCTCAATCTACCCGGCTTTCTGATCGTGGTGGGCGGAACGCTGGCGGCCACTTTTGTCAAATTTCCTCTGCAAAACGTTTTTTCCGCCTTTAAAACCGGTGCCGCCTCGGCGCTGAAAAACGTCCAAGAAGATCCCCGCGGACTGATCGAGGTGTCCTTAGAACTGGCTGAGATGGCCCGCAAAAATGGTTTGTTGGCGTTGGAAGGCGCTGATATCAGCAACCAATTTTTCAAACGCGGCATAAAGCTGTGCGTCGATGGCCACCCGCTGGAGGTGGTGCGCAACGCGCTGATCCGCGACATGGAACTGTCCATCCACCGTCACGATGAAGGTGCGCACATCTTCAAGGCGATCGGCGATTCCGCCCCGGCGTTCGGCATGATCGGCACTTTAGTGGGCTTGGTGCAGATGCTCGCCAACATGGACGACCCTCAATCCATTGGCCCGGCCATGGCCGTGGCCTTGCTGACCACACTGTATGGTGCGGTAATCGCAAACCTGGTTGCACTGCCCATTGCCGACAAGTTGGAAAGCAAAACTGAGGAAGAACGCCTCACCAAAGAGCTGATTTTGGAATCCATCACCCAGATTCATGCCCGCCAAAGCCCGATGATCTTGGCCGATATTCTCGAAGGCTTCCTGCCTGAAAACCAGCGCAATCGTTCCGACGACGACGATGAAGCGGAAGAGGCGGACGCATAATGCCCCCCCCTCCTCCAAAAAAGTGTGTGGCCGGCGCACCAACATGGATCGTCACGTTTGCCGATCTGATGAGCTTGCTGCTGACTTTTTTTGTGCTGTTGCTGTCTTTTTCGGTGATGGAGGTCGATAAATTCAAAAAAATCGCTGGGGCCATGAGCGATGCTTTTGGGCTTCAGTCCATGGACAAAAAATCCGGCATCATTGAACTGGACGGCAGCCCCATGGCCGGGGCCTCAAAACACGTGGTGCCGATCCCCATTCCGGAAATGGAGGTCACCGAGCACGTCACCCCCGATGAAGAAGAGGTCGCCGAGGGAGTAGAAGAGCCCGTTCAAGAGGTGCCCGACAAGGCCGCAGAAAAGGCCAAGCGCACCTTCAACGATCTGCAAACCGTGATGGCCAACGAAATCGCTTCCGACGTCATGGACATCATTCGTGCCGGCAACGTCACCGTGGTGCGCTTTCCCGACAAAGTGTCGTTCCCATCGGGCAGCGGCGAATTCAAAGACGATTTTCTGCCCATTTTGACGAAATTTCTGACCGTGCTGCAAGAATCCGAGGGGCATATCTTGATATCCGGGCACACCGACGATTTACCCATTTCGACGGATCAATATCGCTCCAACTGGGACTTATCGGCAGGCCGGGCCATTTCGGTGGCGCATTATGTTTTGCAATACACCTCTATCGATCCCAGCCGCATCACCGTGCAGGGCTTCGCCGACTCACGGCCCCTGGTGGCCAACGACAGCCCGGAAAATCGCTCCAAAAACCGCCGCGTGGAAATCACCATTCAATCGCTCGGCGACGGTGAGTCCAATGACGCGCCGATCACCGAAGGCTCCGCGCCGGTCCCAGAAAACTAGATTTTCTCGACACCCAGCGTGGCGACGCCAAGGGCAGGCTGCACAGCCCGGGACTTGCCATGCTTGGCTTCGCGGCGCGCAATGTAGATGCCGGACGCGATGATCACCGCTGAGCCCGCCCAGGTCCACAAATCCGGCACTTCGGCGTAAGCGATAAAACCGACCCCGGCGACAAACGGAATTTGCACAAATCCAAACGGCGCAATAAACGATGCGTCCGCCGCACCGAAGGCGCGGTTGATCGCCAAGTGCGCCAACGTGGCGACGATGCCCAACATCAGCAACCACGCCCACACATGGGCCTCGGGCCAGGTCCACACCGTCAAAGCGGGCGGCAGGGAAAAGACGCTCATGTAGACCCCCATCCATACCACCATGGCGTTGGGTGGTTCGGTTTTCGCTAATGATTTGTTGGACAACATCGCACCCGCAATCAATGCCGCCGCCAACAGTGCCAATAGCTGGGGCTGGCCGACCTCGTGAAAGCCGGGGCGAATGATCAACAAAACGCCCGCGAAACCAACAGCTGTGGCCAACCAACGCCGCACGCCGACTTGTTCACGCAAAAACAGCGCCGCACCCGCCGTGGTAAATAGCGGCGCGGAAAAGCTGATCGCGGTGGCTTCGGCGATGGGCATCATCGTAAGCACCGAAAACCACGTCAGCATGGCGCAAATGCCGAACATTGAACGGCGCACATGGGCCCACGTACGCTGGGTTTTGAGAACTGCAATCCCCGCCATCACCACCCACGGCAACATCAAAACCAATTGCGCGAGATTGCGAAAAAAAGCGATTTCAAAAGGGTGTAAATCGGCAGAAATGTTGCGCACCAGCAAGCTCAGCGCGCCCAATAGGCACGCCGCCAAGATCATCCACAGCGCGCCGCTTGCGGCGGGTGGCAGAGCCAGAAAACGGGCATGGAGCGCCTTGGGCGACATGGTGCATCCTCAAAATAGGGTCAGGCAGCTCTAGAACCGGATAGGCACCATATGGGGATTTGTACGCCGCAACCACAACGCAAAGTGCGTATCAGGGTTGCGCTTTTCGCATTACCGACAAAAGCCGCTTAAGCTTGCTCGTCTTCAGACGACGTTGAACTTTTCGGGGAGTTTTGCGCTTCAGCCGCGCGCTGACGACCACGGCGATAAACCGCCAACGCCAACAATCCCCCGCTGGAATGCATCACGATGTCCAGCCAGTCGATGGGCGCGAGCGCCAGGCCTTGCGACAACATCATGGCTTTTTGCACCAGATGAGGTTCGGGCAAGATCGGCATGATCACGTAGATTGCACCAAAAAACATCGTCGGCCCGGGGGGCAATTTGTCGAGAATGGTGTTCAGCATCATCTTTCCCATTGTTTTCTTGTGCCCCAAACGTAAAGAATGCGGGCTTTCGCTCTTAAAGCTCGCCGATAGCCCTAAACTGAGCCTTCACCAAAGTCAAATAAAGTGCTCATACTGCACCTCCCCAGGTTCTTACCCATAGGATTTTTCATGCCCCACAACACCTTGCCGCTTTACGCCATTACGGTGCTGATTTGGGGCTCCACTTGGTACGCCATCAAGTTGCAGCTGGGTATGGTCGCGCCTGAAGTTTCGGTCGCTTACCGCTTCGCCTTGGCCGCCGTTTTGCTGATGGTGTGGTGCCTCGTCAAAGGCAAGGACATGCGTTACACCGCGCGTGACCACGTGTGGATGGCGGTGCAGGGCTTGTTCTTGTTTTCCGCCAACTATGCGGTGTTTTACGTCGCCACGGGCATCGTCACCACCGGACTGATCGCGGTGGTATTTTCCACCATCGTCGGCTGGAATATCTTACTGGGCCGGGTTTTCTTCAACACCCCGGTGACGATGCAAATGGTTTTGGGCGCATTGTGCGGCATCGCTGGCTTGGCGTTGGTGTTTTGGCCCGAAGTCTCCAACCTCGATCTCCGTGATGAGGGCGCTTACGGATTGATTTTGTGCATCATCGCCACGGTGCTGGCCAGCTTTGGCAACATGGCATCTGCGCGCAATCAAAAGCGCGGCTTGCCGGTTTTGCAGGTCAACGCTTACGGCATGGCTTACGGTGCGGCGTTCACGGCTTTGTATGCATGGTCGAACGGTATGGCGTTCAACTGGGATGGCTCTGTTCACTACATTTCGTCGCTTTTGTATCTTTCCGTGTTCGGATCGATCATAGCGTTTGGCACCTACCTCACATTGCTGGGACGCATCGGCGCGGGCCAAGCGGCATACGCCACGGTGCTGTTTCCGGTGGTGGCGTTGAGCCTGTCGGTGTGGTTGGAAGGCTATGTCTTCACCCCCGCCGCCTTTGGCGGCGCGGCGATGGTTTTGATCGGCAACATTTTGGTGCTGGCGAAACCCCGTCATTTCAAGCGATTTAAACGCGCTTAAAAACCCTGGCCCTTGCAACAGCCGCGCGTTTCGGCCATTTTGCGCAGTCATACGACCTTTGACCTGCTTACCAACAGACTGGACTGCACCATGAGAGGCTATTTCGGCGTCGGCGTAGAACGCATTTCCAAATCCATGAACGCAGGGGCGATCTTTCGCACCGCGCACGCGTTCGGCGCCAGCTTCGTCTACACCGTGGCGGCCCAGTATCAACAACACATGGGCACCCGGGCCGACACCTCGAACGCGCTGGAACATCTGCCGTTTTACAGTTTTCCCACCATTGACGATATGCTGCTGCCCGACGGTTGCCGTTTGGTCGGTGTCGAACTCACCGACGACGCCGTCGATCTGCCAAGCTTTCGCCATCCCAGCCAATGCGCTTACGTGTTGGGCCCGGAACGCGGCTCGCTGTCGCCGGAAATGGTTGAAAAGTGCGAGTTCGTGGTGAAAATCCCCACCAGCTTTTGCATCAACGTTTCGGTCGCCGCCGCTTTGGTGTTGTATGACCGCAGCCTGTCCATGGGTCGCTTCGCCGAACGCCCTGTGCGCGCGGGCGGCCCGGTTAAGCCGCTGGACGAGCATCAGCACGGCGGTCCAGTGATCCGCCAGCTGGAAAAATTTCGCCAAGACCCGCCTTTGGGCGAAGGCTTCGATCCCGAAGGTTTCAGCGCTTAAAAAACTAAGCCTGGTCCTTTACGTATTTCACCAACCCGCTCGCCCAACGTACTGAGGATTGGCATTTCGATCAGGTCACTGATCTGTTCGCGAGCCGCGTCTTTCAGCACACCCAAGCCGTCCAACACGCAGCCCATGGCCAGTTCGGATGCACGGATGGTGCCGTCGTCGATTTTCAAGGCAATACCCAGACCACGCCCAGGAATCATCGCGATGTGAACGCCTTCCGCGCCGCCTTTGACCAGCACCTCGCCGTTGCATGCGTTCATCACCCGGGTGTCGAAACGCTTGGTGCCCGCCACGCACTGCGGGCAGGCCGCCATCGCCGACAGCACGCGTTGCGCCGCCGTGGTGCGCACCGCGCCCAAATCATTGGCCATCATCCGCGCCATGCCGCGCGCCAGGGCGTGCAGGGGAAAAGCAAACACTGGAATGCCGCAGCCGTCCGATCCGCATGGTGCAGAGGACAACGATACCCCTGTCATCTCCTCAACGGCCTGGGTGACACGTCGTTGCACCGGGTGATCGGGGCCAATGTAGCCCTTAGTCGCTTCGCCCATATGCAGAGCGGTGGACAGAAAGCCCGCGTGCTTGCCCGAACAATTGTTGTGTGCGCGGGTGAAGGTTTCATGCGCGCGGTTCATCGATTTGGTGACATCCAGCGAGATCGATTCGCACAGCCCGCATTCCAAATCGTCGACCGTCAGGCCAACGCGCCCAAGCCATGCCGTAACCCGTTCGACGTGAAACGGTTCGCTATTGTGCGAGGCGCAGGCCAGAGCAATTTCTTCGTCACCCAAATCAAAATGATCCGCCGCACCGCTTTCGATCAACGGCAACGCCTGAAGCGGTTTGAGCGCCGAGCGCGGATACACCAACGCGTCCACATCCCCCCACGATTGCAGCAAGGTTCCGTCGGCATCAACCACGGCGCACGCGCCGCGATGGCGACTTTCGATAAAACCGGCACGGGTGACCTCAACAAGAACGGGATTGGATGGTGTCATAGTGATATGTTCCGTCGGTGGAGGGGTTGCCCGATGAGATCTGATGAGTAAACTGACAACATGATGAACAAACGCATTCTTTTCAATACGCTATTTATCCTCTCGCTCACAACAACAGCGGCGCACGGCGAAACGCTGCTGGAAAGCGGCGACTGGCAAGCCATCAAGGATATGGAAAACGGTAAACCGGTCTGTGTAATGTCGGCCCAACCGCAAAAATCTGTCGGCAAATACACCAAGCGCGGCACCGTGCTGGCGATCATTTCCCATCGCCCCCACGAAAAACGTATCGGCGAAGTCGGTTTCCAAGCCGGTTACACCTTCCAGGAAAAATCGCAACCCACCGCCACCATCGACGGAAAAACCACCTTCAAGCTGTTCACCCAAGGCGGCCATGCCTGGGCGCTTGATGCTGACGCGGACAAGGCTTTGATCGCTGCCATGCGCGCGGGTGGAGCGCTGGTGGTCAAGGGCACCTCGGCACGCGGTACGTTGACCACCGACACCTATTCGCTGAAAGGCTTCACCGCCACCTGGAAGGCCATCAACAAGGCCTGTGGCGTCAAATAAACGCGCCCGCCTCGTTCTGAATCTTTGCGATTCGCACCAAAAGCCCTTATATGAGGGCCATCATGACACACACGCGCACCAACCTGATCGGCCTGACCCGCGAAGAACTGGTCGAAGCCATGGCGAGCATCGGCGAAAAAGCTTTTCGCGCCAAACAGATATGGCATTGGCTGTATCATCAAGGCGTGAAAGACATCGCCGATATGACCAGCCTGTCAAAATCGCTGCACGCCAAAATGGTCGATCATTTTTACATCGGCCGTCTGGAAGTGGAGCGCCATCTAATCAGTATCGACGGTTCGCAAAAATGGCTGTTTCGCCTTGAAGACGGCAATGAAATCGAAACCGTTTTCATCCCCGACGAAGGGCGCGGCGCACTGTGCATTTCCAGCCAAGTAGGCTGTTCGCTCAATTGCGATTTCTGCAACACTGGCACCCAACGCATCGTGCGCAACCTGACACCCGCCGAAATCATCGGTCAGTTGATGGGTGCTCGCGACAGCCTGGAAGAATGGCCGTCGGGCGTTGACGGACGTCTGCTCACCAACATCGTGATGATGGGCATGGGCGAGCCGTTGATGAATTTTGACAACGTCAAAAAAGCCCTGACCATCATCAAGGACGGTGAAGGCACGGCGATTTCGCGACGCCGCATCACCCTTTCAACCGCTGGCGTGGTGCCGATGATCGCGCGCTGCGGCGATGAGATCGAGGTCGACTTGGCGGTCAGTCTTCACGCCGCACGCGATGAATTGCGCGATGTTTTGGTGCCGATCAACAAGAAGTATCCGCTCGACCAATTGCTCACAGCCTGCGCCGCCTATCCGGGCGCGCGCAATGCTCGTCGCATCACCATGGAATATGTGATGATCAAGGACGTCAACGACAGTCCCGACGATGCACGGTTGCTGGCCAAACTGATGCGCCAGTACGAGATTCCCGCCAAGTTCAATCTGATTCCGTTTAATCCCTGGCCGGGCACCAACTACGAAACTTCGTCCAACAATGCGGTGCATAAATTTTCCCGCATTTTAAATGACCTGGGCTATTCCGCGCCAATCCGCCAACCCCGCGGGCGCGACATCATGGCCGCTTGCGGACAGCTGAAATCAGACAGCGAAAACCAAAAGCTCAAAGCGCTCACCGCCAAGCGCAAGACGGCCCGTGAAGAAGCAGAAACCGCGACCGCCTAAGCTTTTCGGTTCCCTAAGTCGCGCTTTTAACGTATTTTTGTACGACTATTCCAAAACCATATTGGCAAGACCCCATGGCGCGCCCACAAGAATTTGATACCGATACCGTTCTCGACAACGCCATGGAGGTGTTTTGGAAAAAGGGCTTCGACGACGCCTCTATCCAAGACCTGGTTGACGCGACCGGCCTCAATCGCGGTAGCCTCTATAACGCCTTTGGCGATAAGGCGCAGCTGTTCGCCACCGTCATGGAACGTTACCGTGCCGCTTCACCGACACGAATTTTCTCGGACAACAGCGAAAGTGCCTCACCGCGTCAGCAACTGACCGATTTCTTTTCTGCTTTGGTGGACCGCGCCCAACAAGATGCCGATCACAAGGGCTGCCTGTTCACCAACACAGCGGCAGGCCTGTATGGCTGCAATGACGCCATGACATCGTGGGTCCTTGAGACCCTCATCAAACTTGAAGACGTGTTTACAAGTGTTATCGAACGCGGTCAGAAACGCGGTGAAATTAACACCGCGTACTCGTCTCGAAAACTCGCGCGTTTTTTTGTCGGCGTGGCCCAAGGCCTCAACGTCATGGCACGGGCCAATCCCGATCCTGACATGCTGAATGATATCGCCAAACAAGCGTTGAGAACTCTGGACTAACATCCCTTCACAAATTATTGAACGAACGTTTAATAATGATTGACTCGCGTATGGGTCGGTGGTTAATCTCACTTTGTTATTGAATGAACGTTTAAAAACGATGTATCCCTCAAATCACGGAGTCCACTATGTCTGTATTTGATCTGCACACACGCGAAAGCGCGCCCGAAGGCTCGCACGGCGTTATGGATGCGTATGTTGAACGGTTCGGCTTTTCGCCCAATCTCATCAACATCATGGCAGAATCGCCCGCTGCCACCCAAGGCTACGCGCAAACGTATGGTTTGTTGGCAGAGACAGATTTTAGCCCGGCGGAGCAACAATTGCTGTTTCTCACCATCAGCCGTACCAACGGCTGCACCTATTGCGTATCTGCCCACACCATGGCCGGAACCATGGTGGGACTTGATAATGACACCATCGACGCCGTGCGCGACGGCCGTCCTATCCTCGATGCCAAGCTCGCCGCGTTGTCCGGCTTTGCCGTCAAAGTGGTCGAAAAGCGCGGCCATCTTAGCCGTGACGATATCAATGACTTTCTCACCGCGGGTTACAGCAAAGCGCAAATTTTGGAAGTGCTGCTTGCCGTCGCAACCAAGACCATCAGCAATTACATGAACCACATTGCGGACACGCCACTGGACGAGCCATTCGCCGCCGCCGCGTGGTCGCCAAATCCTCAGGCCGCCTAAAACCCTGTATCGGTCCTCCCCCTTGCCTTCCTTTGTCATGCAACACTTTCGAAACCCCCTCCTAAGGTGGTGCATGGCGGGGGAAGGTTCTGTATCTTAGACCCAGTGGAGAACCCTTTATGTCAGACACCTGTAAGATCAACGCCAACATCGACAACCAACTCGGCACTGCACCCCACGAACGGTCCATGGACCCCGGACCGGGCAAGCACGTGCTATTTTTCGGCGATCCGATGTGTTCGTGGTGTTGGGGTTTTGCGCCGGAACTCGAACATCTGGTCAAGCAGGCACAAAGTCACGCACAATTTCACGTCGTCATGGGTGGCTTGCGCCCCGGTACCAATGAGTCTTGGGACGAAGCGATGCGTGGTTATATTCGCCATCACTGGCAAGAGGTTCAGGCTAAAACAGGTCAGCCGTTCGATTTCGCGCGCTTCGACGATCATGATTTCGTCTATGATACGGAACCCGGCTGTCGCGCCGTCGTCACCGTGCGTGAGCTTGCCCCCACCAAAGCCCTGAGCATGTATGATGCCTTGCAACGTGCTTTTTATGCTGAAAACCGCGACATCACTGCGCCCGCCGTGCTGACAGATCTTGCCGCCAACATCGGTGTCGATCGCGCTGAATTTCTCAATCATTTCCACTCTGACCAAGCCCGCGCCCAAGTCGCTTTTGATTTTCAGCGCACCCAGGCGTTTGGCGTTCAAGGCTTTCCATCGGTGCTGTGCGCCGAAGACGGAAAATACGGCTTTTTGGCGCTGGGGTATCGCCCCTATGCCGACATGCGCGACGACTTTCGCGATTGGCTCGCCGCCTAAAGCCCCCTCACAGCAGCGCCCCCTTGCCCACGCGCCGTTTATGCTTATAGTGCCCGCGTTACGGGGGCTGCATCAGCCCTATACTCAAAATGTCTAGGGACACCCATCATGTCGGACGGTATCAAAAAAGTTGTTCTGGCCTACAGCGGCGGATTGGACACATCCATCATTCTGCGCTGGCTTCAAGAAACCTATAACTGCGAAGTGGTGACCTTCACCGCCGACATCGGTCAAGGCGAAGAGCTCGAACCAGCTCGCCAAAAAGCCGAGATGATGGGCATCAAAGACATCTTCATCGAAGATATGCGTGAAGAGTTTGTGCGCGACTACGTGTTCCCGATGTTTCGCGCCAATGCGCTTTACGAAGGCACCTATTTGCTCGGCACCTCGATCGCACGTCCATTGATCGCCAAGCGCCAGATTGAGATTGCCCGAGAAGTCGGTGCCGACGCCGTCAGCCACGGTGCCACCGGCAAAGGCAACGACCAGGTGCGTTTCGAACTGGGCTATTACGCCTGCAACCCCGACATCAAAATCATCGCGCCGTGGCGTGAATGGGATCTGTCGTCGCGCACCTCGTTGATCGAGTATGCCGAAAAGCATCAGATTCCGGTGCCCAAAGACAAACGCGGTGAATCGCCCTTCTCCCAAGACGCCAACCTGCTGCATATCTCTTCGGAAGGTAAAATTCTTGAAGATCCCTGGGTTGAGCCTGATTACGACTTGATCCTCACCCGCATGGTCACCCCGATGGCCGCGCCGGATCATCCCACCGAAATCACCATCGATTTCGAAAAAGGCGATCCCGTCGCCATCAATGGCGACAAGCTCAGCCCCGCAACGTTGCTCGAAAAGCTCAATGATTTGGGTGGCGCCAATGGCGTTGGCGCCATCGACATCGTCGAAAACCGCTTTGTCGGCATGAAATCACGCGGTGTCTACGAAACCCCCGGCGGAACTGTGCTGTTCCATGCCCGTCGTGCGATGGAAAGCCTGACGCTGGATCGCGGCGCGGCGCACCAAAAAGACGAGCTGATGCCACGCTACGCCGAGATGGTCTATAACGGCTTTTGGTTCGCCCCAGAACGCGAAATGCTCCAAGCTGCCATCGACAAAGCCAGCGAGCGGGTAACCGGCACGGTGCGTCTGAAGCTTTATAAAGGCAACGTCATTGTTACCGGGCGCAAATCGCCGTATTCGCTCTATGACGAAGATGTTGTGACGTTCGAAGAAGACACCGTCTACGATCAACGTGACGCCGAAGGCTTCATTCGCTTGAACGCCTTGCGTTTGCGCTTGGGCTCTAAGTTCAACAGATAAACGATTTTTCACATACCGAATAAAAAAGGGCCTCATGGCCCCTTTTTATATGGTCTAAATATAAGCACTAATGAATATTCTTAATATGTAACGCCCTGCAATAAGGATCTTAAAGTAACAATAATTCTTAATACATTATTTTAGACGGTTTTTTTATGGTTCTTGAGCAACAAAACCTGAGATCAGGAAGTGCGCTTCACCGCCCCGGTGCCTTCCAGCAAAACCTGACCGACGGCGAAGCACCACACCGCCACCGGCATGAAACCGATTTCGTGCTCGCCAATAAAGCGCTTACCGGACATGTTGCGGGTCAAGGCCTTCGACGGTGTCGAGGGGCGGTTTTCATCCAAGAAGTCGAGCATATCACCCAACACGTCGTGAGGCCGCGCGATGGCCTTGTTTGACCAGTCGAGTTCGATACACTTGACCGGCTTTGCGCCCTTGGCCGGCATTTCGACCAACGAAACGTGTTTATGTTTGCGGCCTTTTTTCCAAAACGCGTAATACAGCCGCTGGAACGTCGGCGAGTGCATGAACTGCGAAATAACTGCCGTTTCGGCCAACCGCGCCATCGCCTCGTCTTCTATTGCCACCGGCCCAGCCAACCCGGCGCGCAACGCGGGCGACGTCAAATAGACTTTAAAGCGGGTTTGGCGCTGGAACCGCTTGGCCTCGCCATCAACCCGCCAAATGCGTTTGATCAGATAGGAAGCCTCTAAGAATTCCAGATACTTGCGCAGCGTATTTTTGGCCACGCTCATGTCTTTGGAGAGGTTTTCGATGCTCGTTTCAATGCCCGATTCCAACGCCAGGCGGGTCATCAGCTTCGCCACTTCGCGTTGATCGGCAATGCCGCACAAGCCCGCCAAATCGCGGTGCAAAATCTTCGACGTCACATCGACCGGATTGCCAACTTGTCCGCCCGTGAGGAAAGCGACCTCTGGAAACCCGCCAAAATTGACATAATCGACAAAAGCGTCGTTCAACGCATCCAAGTCCGTCAAACGACCGTGTGGATCGAACAATTTTTCGCGAATGCGCTTGATGTGCAGATACTCGGCGAACAGAACCGGCGGTAAAATGGTGTGCGAAAACGGTCCCGGACCTTTGCGTTTGCCGCCTTTGGCCGCCGCGCCCATGACATCGGTGTCGGCTTCGGGCACCAGCGCCGTCACCGCGGCGATGCGACACGACGGGCGCGCGCGCGCCAACTCATCCAAGCGTTCTTCCCATTCGGGAACGTTGTGCACATCGTCCAAAAACACATATGCACCCGCGCCGCCGGGACTTACGCCGGAGGTCAGCAAAGCCTGATCCACCAAACCGACCAGATCGAGGTTGGCGAACGCCGGATTGTCGAGGCGCAGATAAACCAAAAACTGTGGCTCAACTCCTGCGCCCATCAAAAGCTGGATGACTTGCTTGATGAGAATCGATTTTCCCGCTCGGCCGGGCCCGGACAACACCGCAGCCACACCACCGCCGTTGCGCAATCGTTCCAAGAACGGTTGTACAAATGCACGGCGCGCAGCGCGCTGAACCGCCACCTCAACAGCCCCGGTGGTCCACCACGGGTTATCAAGAATAAGACGATTTTTTAAATCAATATCAAGCACTTGAACCCCCAAGAGTGAATAAGATTATGTTTATCTTATTAATTTCGCCCCACTCTGGTTAAGATAATCTATATGATTTTATTTCATCCGACAATCACAAAGCCACACAAAACAACCCTTTTGTGGACTGTTAGGGCTCCATTTCATGTGACAAATGTGGACACACGCCGACGCAGCTCCTCGAGAATTCTAGACTCAAACCATGAATTCTTTTTGATCCACGCGCTGTTACGCCAGCTTGGATGCGGCAAAGGCAAAACTTCTGGTCCGTAGCGTAAGCCGCAGCGCACCGTTTCAGTCATTATTTTACCACAATCTGAGCCCAGATAATATCTTTGCGCATAGCCGCCGATCAATAAAGTGAGCTTAATATGCGGCAATTGTGCGCGCAGCCTATCGTGCCACAACGGTGCACATTCCGGTCGCGGCGGACAGTCCCCACCGTTTTCCGTGCGTCCCGGATAACAAAACCCCATGGGCATGATGGCGATGCGGTGTTCATCATAAAAAACATCGCGCTCAACCCCCATCCACGCGCGCAAGCGCTCACCTGAGGCATCGTCCCACGGCACCCCGCTTTCGTGGACCTTGGTCCCGGGCGCTTGGCCGATGATGAGAATTGTAGCGTCCTTGGCCATGCGCACCACGGGCCGCGGACCCTGCGGCAAATGATCGGCGCACACGCGGCACGCTCGAATCTCGTCAAGAAGGGTTTCCAGCTCATCCATGATTGGTCCATCATGCCCGCCATCGCGCCAACAGGTCCAGACCGGTAAACCTCACAGCCATGCTCAAGATCCGCACCAAACACTTCACCATCCGACTGAGCGCCCTGCTCATCGTCGCGGTAGCTGGATTTGCCTTCGTCCTGGCGGATGCGTTCCGCGCACCCGATCTAAAGACCCAGATCGAAACCGCCCGGGCGGCCTTGGAGCTGACGCGCCGCTCTCATGCCGTAAACTACAGCGCCGACGACATCACCGTCGCGCCATACGACACAGATAAGTTTGAAGCGCGAAAGGTTCTCTTTCTCGCCAAAATGCTGCCGCTGATCGTCGCTGAAAATGACCGCATTTTGGCCCAGCGCGCCGAGGTATTGCGCACTTCTTCACCGGCGCAGCTCAACGCTCTGGCGCTGGCCTATGGCTTGCAACCCATCCGGGTCAGTAAAGACGCCCTGTTGAAACGCATCGACGTTTTGCCGCCGTCCTTGGTCCTTGCCCAGGCCGCCATCGAATCTGCTTGGGGCACATCGCGCTTTGCCCGCGAAGGCAACGCCTTTTTCGGGGAACGCACATACGATCCCGACGCGCCCGGTATCACCCCCAGACGGGCCAGCGGCTTTAAGGTCAAAAGCTTCGCCACCCCGCAAGGTTCCGTGCGCTCTTATTTGCGCACCTTGAACTCTCACCGCGCGTACCAAACTTTGCGCAAGCGCCGCGCCGCTTTGCGCGCTTTGGGCCAGTCGCTTTCGGGGCACGATCTGACGGCTCATCTGAAAGCCTATTCGGAGCTTGGCGGGGCGTATATTTCCATGATCAAAAGCACCATCGACGCCAACCGTCTGGACGATTTCGACGCCCTCATCACCCCACATAAATAGGTTGCCAGCACACCGCCGCACCCGGATAATTCGATTACCTTTTAGGGTCAGCCAAATCGGAGTTCCCCATGGTTAACGTCTTGTTCGTTTGTCTCGGCAACATTTGTCGCTCTCCCACGGCTGAGGGGGTGTTTCGCGATCTGGTCCAACGCGAGGGCCTCAGTGATAAAATTCGCACCGACAGTGCAGGCACCCACGCTTATCACATCGGTGAGCCGCCCGACGGCCGCGCCCAAGCCGAAGCAAAACGTCGCGGTATCGATATCAGCGGTCTGCGTGGACGCCAAGCGCGCGCCAAGGATTTCAAGGACTTCGACTATGTGCTGGCCATGGACCGTTCCAACCATCAAAATTTGCTGAGCATCTGCCCCCTGGATATGGAAGAACGCCTCAGCATGTTTTTGGACTTCGCCCCCGACGTGGAGCGCCGCGAGGTGCCTGACCCCTATTACGAGGGCGGCTTCGACAGCGTCTACGATATGATCGAGCAAGCGGCCCAAGGCTTGCTCGCCGACATCCGCGCAAAGCACCTCTAAAGCGGAACGCCGCCATGGACGACGACCAGCTCAACGCGCGCATTGAAGCCATCGTCGGCGAGCGCCCACTGCGGTTGAGCCCGCTTTCCGGTGGCTGCGTCGGCGAGGTCTACCACGCCGCCATGCCATCGGGACACGATCTGGTGGCCAAAGTGGGCAGAGCTGGGGCCAGAATCGGGGACGGAGCCGGGACCAACGGATTAGCGCTGGAAGGCTTTATGCTCGACTATCTCGGCGCGCACTCGCACCTACCGGTGCCCAAAGTGCACAACGCCGACGACAACTTGCTGCTCATGGATATGGTCGAAAGCGGTGGCGGTTTGGGCACCGTGGTGCAACGCGACGCCGCGCGCCACGTGAGCGCCCTGCACGACCTCACCTCCCCGCACGGTTACGGTTTTGAACGTGACACCGTAATCGGCGGTTTGCATCAACCCAATCCGTGGACGCCCAAATGGTGCGATTTTTTTCGCGATCAGCGTTTGATGTATATGGGCCGCGAAGCTGAGCGCATAGGGCGCTTGCCCACCACCATCCTGCAACGCTTAACCAGCTTTTGCGAAGTTTTGGAACGCTGGATCATTGAGCCCGCGCGCCCTGCGCTGATCCACGGCGACATGTGGACAGGCAACGTTTTGAGCAGTCACGATCACATCAGCGGCTTTATCGACCCCGCGATCTATTACGCCGACCCGGAAATCGAGCTCGCCTTTACAACCTTGTTTTCCACCTTCGGCGACGCGTTTTTCAGCCGCTACCACGAACTCAGACCCATCCAACCCGGGTTTTTCGAACAGCGCCGTGACATCTACAATCTTTATCCCTTGTTGGTGCACGTGCGCCTGTTCGGTGGCTCTTACGTTGCATCCGTGGACCGCACGCTCAATAAGTTTGGATACTAAACATGACCCCCAAATTGGTGATTTTCGATTGCGACGGCGTGCTGGTGGACAGCGAGATGATTGCGTCGCGCGAACTGGCCGCCTATCTCAGCGATCTGGGTCGCCCGACCCAAGCGCACGAATGCCGCGCCGCGTTCACCGGCATGTCGATCAAATCGGTGGGCGAGCTGGTCCAACGCGACTGGGGCCTGGACCTGCCCGATGACTTTGTCGACCAATTGCGCGCACGCGACCGGGTCGCGTTTGAACGCGATCTGCAGGCCGTACACGGCGTAGCTGAACTTCTTCAGCGCCTCAGCCACAGCCAAACGGCCTTTTGTGTCGCATCCAGCGGCACCCCGGGGGAAATCCGTCATTCGCTGGGCATCACCGGGCTCATCACGCATTTTGGCGAGCGTCTGTTCAGCGCCAGCCAAGTCGCTCACGGCAAGCCCGCCCCAGACTTGTTCGAACTGGCGGCTTATGAAATGGGCACTGCGCCTGAAAACTGCGTGGTGATCGAAGACGCCGCACCCGGCGTGCGGGGCGGTGTAACGGCGGGTATGGAAGTCTTAGGCTTTGTCGGCGCCAGTCACGCCGGCCCCGAAACTGCAGAGGCTTTAAAAGCGTCGGGTGCGCACATCGTGTTCAGTGAGATGAGCGAATTGCCTAAGTTGTTGAACCTCTAAAAATCATATTCGGCAAAAGGCGCGTACTGCGCGCCGAGATGGCTGAGGTGACTTTCAAATAAGGTGAATCCATTAACCTCAAATGGCGGCAAGGTGAGCCCCGCGTGGGCCGCGACAAACGCGCCCAATCGCTCCTGACTGATGGTTTTCTTGAACCGCGCCAACGTCACGTGGGGGCTGAATTTACGGCCCTCCGCCGCCAATCCAGCGCGCACAACGATGCTTTCCACGGTGCTTTGCAGATGTGCCAATGCGCCCGAGGGTGCGTCTTCGCACCCCACCCACACGCTGTGCGGCGGCCGACCAAAAGTGCCGATGTCTTTGAGGGTCAGCTCAAACGGTTGTGCACACACGGCATCGAGCGCCGCACTGAGATCTTCCGCAACGCTTTCATCGACCTCACCAATGAACCGCAAAGTCATGTGCAAGTTGTGCGGCTCCACCCAGCGCGCGCCCTTGATGCCGTTTTGCATCAAGGTCAGCTGCTGGCGGTGGCTTTCGGGCAAGGCTATGCCTGCAAACAACCGAATCATAAAATTATCCTTTGTTCCTTATATTTTATGCCTAAGGCGAAGGATTTGGGATGTCATGATGCACGGCTTCGATGGCTTCAAGCACCTCGGTGCTGAGCGTCACGTCAAGCGAAGCGATGTTGCTTTTGAGCTGGTCCATGGTTGTTGCACCAATGATGTTGGCGGTCAAAAACATCTGACGATTGACGAACGCCAGCGCCATTTGCGCCGGATCTAGGCCGTGATCACGGGCGAGCTGTACGTATCGTTCCGTCGCCTGCTCGGTTTGGCCACGCACATAACGATCAAAATAAGGAAACAAGGTCATACGGGCGCCTTCGGGGCGCGCCCCGCCCAAGTACTTGCCGCTCAACACGCCAAACGCCATCGGCGAATATGCCAACAAGCCGCAGTCTTCACGCACGGCAATCTCCGCCAAGCCGACCTCATAGGTGCGGTTGAGCAACGAATACGGATTTTGCACACTGGCGACGCGGGGCAGGCCTTTTTGATCGGCCAACGCGAGACATTTCATCACCCCCCACGGCGTATCGTTGGACAACCCGATGGCGCGCACTTTGCCCGCTTTGACGATCTCGGCTAACGCATCCATGGTTTCTTCGATGGGTGTGGAGGTGTCGTTGTCGTCGTGCTCATAACCCAAGCGGCCAAAGAAGTTCGTGCGCCGTTCCGGCCAATGCACTTGGTAAAGATCGATGTAGTCGGTTTGCAGGCGTTTGAGACTGGCGTCCACCGCAGCAAAGATGTTGACGCGGTCCAGCTTCATGTCGCCACTGCGCATATAATCGATCGGCGGGTTTTGGCCGTTGACGTTTTTACACGCAATTTTGCTGGCCAAGATCACCTTGTCGCGGCCACCGCGCGCATTGAACCAATTGCCGATGATGGTTTCGGTCGCGCCGTAGGTTTCGGCGCACGGCGGCACCGAATACAACTCGGCGGTGTCGAAAAAATTGATGCCCTGATCGATAGCGTAATCCATCTGCTCAAAAGCTTGCTCTTGGCTATTTTGGCGTCCCCAAGTCATGGTGCCGAGACAGATGCGGCTGACCTGCATGCCGGTGCGGCCAAGTTCGTTGTAAATCATGGGCAGTCCTATTTCGTGTGCTGAAGAAGCTCTTGAATCTTGGGCGCAAGACGTTTGACGATCACCAAAACACCGTCGGCGTTGGGGTGAATGCCATCGGCTTGATTTAGTGTGGGATCGGCAGCCACCCCTTCAAGAAAAAACGTGTCATACAGTGCCCCGTATTTTTTTGCCAGATCGGGATAGATGGAATTGAACTCAGCGCCGTAGTCTTCGCCCAAATTGGGCGGTGCAAACATACCTGTGATCAAGGTTGGGATTTGACGTTTTTTCAAAGTCGCCATAATCCAATCGAGATTGTCGCGGGTTTGGGCCGGATCCAATCCGCGTAGGCCGTCGTTTGCGCCCAGTTCGACAACCACCGCATCGACGCGGTTCGCCAGCAGCCATTGCAAACGCGAGCGCCCACCCGCGGATGTGTCACCCGACACCCCGGCGTTGACCACCTGAACATTAACGCCCGTGGAAACCAGTGCCGCTTGCAATTGCACCGGAAAAGCGTCGGGCTGGGCCAAGCCGTAGCCCGCCGTCAGGCTGTCGCCCAACGCCAAGACGATTTTTGGATCGCTCGCCTGGGCGCGTGCCGTAAACGCCGTAGCCGCCATCAACACAAGCATGGGCATAAGCACCACGTTGACAATGCGGGTCATCAGTCCATATTTCGAGGTGTAAGCCCACGTGCCGCTAGCCTTTTGGTGGCGCCGTGATCGGTTATTCAAAAACTGCATTCCAGGTGCCCTTTATGCCCGATACTCAAACTCCGCTTTCGTCCGCCATCCAGCTTGACGACATCCACCTGAGACTTAGCAGCGATGCCGGTGAGGTCAACATCCTGCGCGGCATTAATCTCGACATCAAGCGTGGTGAGACCATCGGCTTGGTGGGGCCGAGCGGATCGGGAAAGACCTCCATGCTGATGGTGGTCGCCGGACTGGAGCGTCCAACCGAAGGCACCGTGCGCGTCGCGGGCAACGACATCACCCATCTGAGCGAAGACAAACTGGCGCTGTTTCGGCGCGAACACACCGGCATCGTGTTTCAAAATTTCCATCTGGTTCCGACCATGACGGCACTGGAAAACGTCGCCCTGCCGTTGGAATTCGCCGGACGCGCGCACGCGTTCGAAGCCGCGCGCGAACAACTTGACGCCGTGGGTCTGGGCCACCGCATTGAACATTATCCCGGCCAGCTTTCGGGCGGCGAACAGCAGCGCGTCGCACTGGCGCGTGCGTTCGTGACGGAACCGACCATCTTGCTCGCCGATGAGCCGACCGGAAATCTCGACGGCAAAACCGGCGAGACTGTGATGGAACTTTTGTTCGATCTGCACAAACGCAAGGGCACCACACTTTTGCTGATCACCCATGCCCCAGATTTGGCAAAGCGCTGTAGCCGTACCCTGACCATGGCCGACGGTCACATCGTCGCTGACGAAGCGGTGAGCTGACACGATGATATCGAACACGGTTCCCGGCTTGTCGCTCGCTTGGCGCATCGCATCGCGCGAAATGCGCGTCGGCCTGAAGGGCTTTCGCGTGTTTTTGGCGTGCTTGGCGCTGGGCGTCGCGGCCATTGCCGCCGTGGGCAGCCTTTCGCAATCGGTGAAATCGGGGCTGATGGCAGATGCACGGGTTTTGCTGGGCGGCGACGTGGACTTGCGCACCCAACACCAACCCATTTCCGATGAGCAACGGACTTATCTCATCGCCAACACTGTGCGCCTTTCATCCACCGTGGAAATGAAGGCTATGGCCCATACCGACGGCACCCGCGCGTTGGTTGAACTCAAAGGCGTGGATGGGCTTTATCCCCTCACCGGCGCTGTGCAGTTGGACCCGCCCGCCGATTTGCAAGATGTTCTGGCTCAACAAGACGGTGTTTGGGGCGCGGCGGTCGATATGGGTCTGTTGCCCAAGCTGGGCCTTAAAATTGGCGACAGCGTGCGCGTCGGCAAAGCTACCTTCCAACTGCGTGCCGTGATCGAAAAGGAACCCGATCGGGTCGCGTCAATCATCAACTTCGGCCCGCGCCTGATGGTTTCGACCAAGGCCTTGCCCGAAACCGGGCTTGTGCAGCTGGGTAGCCAGATCCGCTATCACGAGCGCTTGGCGCTGGTGGCAAACGCCGATCCGGAACTTTTTATCGAGCAACTCAAAGCCGATTTTCCCCACGCCGGTTGGCGCATCCACGGCCCCGGCAACGCCGCACCGGGTCTGCAGCGTTTTATTGATCGCTTGACGCTGTTTCTCACTTTTGCCGGGCTGACGGCCTTGCTGGTCGGCGGCATCGGTGTGTTGGGCGCGGTGCGCAGTTATCTCGAAACCAAAACCGTGACCATCGCGACTTTCAAATGTCTGGGCGCACCGGCCAAACTGGTGTTTCAGGTTTATCTGTTGCAAGTTTTGGCGCTGAGCCTGGTCGGTATCGTCATCGGATTGAGCCTTGGCGCGCTGCTGCCGTTCATCGGCATCGAACTGGTCAAAAACCACCTGCCGTTCGTCCCCCACGTGGCGCTGTTTCCGTTCGCGCTGTTCAAAGCCGCTGCGTTCGGCGTACTGGTGTCGCTGACGTTCGCGCTGTGGCCGTTGGCTCAGGCCCAAGAAACCCCCGCCGCCAATTTGTTTCGCACCAACGTCATGCCGGTGACCACGCCGCCCAAGCTGCGTTACGCCTTGGCGGTGTTGATCGGGGTGTTTCTTTTGGGCTCGTTGGTGATCTTTTGGGCCGAAGAACGCAACTTTGCGTATTGGTTCGTTGCGGTCAGCATTGCCACGGTGTTTTTGCTGCATCTCGGCGCACTTGGGGTGATGAAGCTCGCCAAGCATGCGCCACGCCCAAAAAACGCCGTGACCCGCTTGGCGCTGACCAATCTGCACCGACCGGGTGCGTCCACACCGGGCGTGGTTCAAGCGCTGGGTGTCGGTTTGTCGGTGTTGGTGGCGGTGGCGCTGATCCAAGGCAACATTGCAAAGCAAGTCAAAGACACCATTCCCGACCAAGCCCCGGCTTTTTTCTTTATCGATATCCAATCCCACCAAGTGGACGCCTTCGACACAGCCGTCGGCGCCGTAGCCGGGGCGCACGACCTGATGCGCCGACCTTCGTTGCGCGGGCGTATCGTCGAAATCGCCGGGGTGCCGGTCGACCAAGTCGATATCGATCCCGGCGTGCGCTGGGCGGTCCGTGGCGACCGGGCGCTGTCGTATGCCGCAAAACCCGCCCAGGGGACTGAATTTGTCGATGGCGCGTGGTGGCCGGAAGATTACGCCGGACCGCCGCTCATCTCGTTCGACGCCAATGTCGCACGCGGATTTGGCGTCGGCGTCGGCGACAGCCTGACCTTGAACATCTTGGGACGTGAAATCACCGCCGAAATCGCATCTTTGCGTAAAATCGACTGGCGCACGTTGCGTTTTGATTTCGCCATCATCTTTGCCCCGGGAACTCTGGAAAGCGCACCGCATACCCACATCGCCGCCATCAAAGCCCCGCCCGAATCTGAGCCGGAAATCGAACGGGTGGTTGCAGAAAACTTCGCCAATGTGTCCGCTATCCGCGTACGCGACGCGCTGGAAGCCGCAAACCGCATTATCGCGGGCATTGGTGCTGCGATCACCGGCACCGCATCCGTGACCGTACTGGCCGGGATCATCGTGTTGGGCGGCACCATTGCCGCAGCCAGATCACGTCGGGTGTTCGATTCGGTGGTGTTCAAAGTTCTCGGCGCGACCCGGCGACAGGTGATGGGAGCCTTTTTGCTTGAATACGGTCTGTTGGGCTTGTTTACCGGCTTGGTGGGTGCGGTTGTCGGTACGCTGATTTCGTGGGCGGTGATCCAATTCATCATGGGCATGGCGTGGACTTTTTTACCGCTTGAAGCCATCGGAACGGTGATCGCAGCGATCACCCTGACCATGGTGGCGGGCTTTTTCGGCACGTGGCGGGCACTGGGTGAAAAAGCCAGTGGGCATTTGCGCAACGAATAAGCGCCAACGCGGGTTGATTATTTCTGTACAATAACCTTGAGTTGCCCTTGATTTGCCTCAATTTCCTGACATATTAGCCACACTGAACCGTTTTTATGTCCAACCTGAACATATGGAGTGAACGCCAGATGGCCTTCGACCCGCAAAATCAGACCGTTTTACGCACCGGATCGCGTGCAGATTCGATCAGCATCGACCAGGGCCTGCGCGCCCATATGCTCAAGGTCTATAACTACATGGCCTCCGGCCTAGCCCTGACCGGTGTTGTCGCGATGGCGACCGCCAGTTCCGAAACCATGCTCAATGCCATTTTCGGCACCCCGCTTTCGTGGGTGGTGATGCTGGCCCCGCTAGCCTTTATGCTGGTGTTGTCGTTCGGCATCAACAAGCTCAGCACCACGGCGGCTCAAGGCCTGTTTTGGGCTTTCGCGACCGTCATGGGCCTTTCGATGGCATCAATTTTCTTGATGTACACCGGCACCTCGATCGCTCGGGTGTTCTTCATCTCCGCGGGCATGTTCGCGGGCATGAGCCTTTATGGCTACACCACCAAACGCGACCTGTCGGGATTTGGCTCGTTCTTGATGATGGGCCTGATCGGCTTGATCATCGCCATGGTCGTCAACATCTTCTTGCAGTCCAGCGCGCTGGAATTCATCATTTCCGCCGCAGGCGTGCTGATCTTCGTCGGCCTCACCGCTTACGATACGCAAAAGATCAAATCCATCTACGACGAGATGGACAGCCACGGCGTTGCGACCAAAAAAGCCATTATGGGCGCGCTGACGCTGTATCTGGACTTCATCAACTTGTTCATGATGATGCTGCGTTTGTTCGGCGACCGCCGCTAACGCCCAGCGCACAAACTCAAGCGGACAATCTTAAATGCAAACCGCCCGGGATGTCCCGGGCGGTTTTATTTTGGCCATCTTTTTAGACCGTCAGCGGCTGCCGCGGCGCAACAGTTCCATTGCCGCGTTGAGCTGGCTCATGCGCTGGTGACAGCCATCCTTGCCGTCGGGATGATAGACCGTGGCCAAGCGGCGAAAACGCATGCGCACGGCGTTAAGGTCAGCACTGGCACCTGGCGGAAAGCCCAGCACATAAAGCGCCTGCTCACGAGTGTGCACGCCATCGGGTAAGGGTTCAAAATGCAACGCCTGAACGACGTTGCGCAAGCGTTCCATCTCATTATGGGTGTTGCGCAGTAGGGCGTGTTGGGCTTCTTGCTCCATCTCCGCCTCGCTGATCGCGGTTTCCGATTCCACGCCTACGTTCATATGCCCGCGTTCAATCGCCAACGCCAACGCCAACGCCTTGCGAATGGTTTCGATTTCAAAACCTGGGGCCATACGCACTTGTAGACGCGGCTTACGCCGCCATGGCTTGCCCTGAGATCGTCCGGATTTCAGCACCACCGTTTCGCGATCGTCTCGGGCCGGCTCACCGGGGTCTTTGTGGGCATCAATAACATTTCGCGACACCACCAAAACCACCGAACGCGCTAAATCGGCGACATTGCAATGCTTGGCGGTGGCCAGCGCCAAGACCTCATCACGAAAACGGCTGGCGCAAGGCACCGTGTAGGAATGTTTATTTGATGATTTTTCGCTCATGATCGCCTTGCGTTCAGCCAAGCCTCATATGCATACGTCAATGAAACCCGTTTGCGTGTTGTTCAAGCGCCAAAAAGGTCTTTAAAACCGCATATGGCGTCACTTTAATGCGTATCAGTTTAAGACACGCGCGCCATCAGTCAACTGCACTTGTTGTTTTTTAGCTCGCCCGACCCATAAACAAGCCAAAATTGCCCATCGCGCCCCTCTATAAATTTAAGTAATACACAAAAAAAATTTAATAACATATTGAAATATATGCTAAAAATATCAATTAAATCTTTATTAGGAATATTACCAAGTTGGTCGCTTATGGCTTTCAAAATAGGCTATCTCATGTCTTTTTACCCTCAATGCTCGCCCATAGAAGGCACATTTACGGCAAACGAGGGGCTGCTCAGCAGCCTTTAACTTCAAATGTTGTTTGCATGATGTCGTCTTCATCGAACACACGACGAACTTGCCGTACGGTAGCCGTAAAACCGGGTGTTCGATTCACAATCCAACACCAATAAGGAGATTTTTAGCTGTTCGTTTGGTGCTCGCAAAAGTCCCCGCGCAGGAATATTCCCGACCATCGCGCTTACGGTTTGTTAACTATAATGCGCCCCCAACACCAAATAGCCATGAGCGTCCTGGGCACTGAAATATGATCCGCATCCGCATTTGTCACGCAAAACCCCAGCCAAAATCACATTTTCCCATATGTGGTGACTGCATAATCAATTCGTTTTCACAATAAGTTCACATTGTTCAATAAAAACAACATGTTATTTGACATTCAATAGACTTCAACACGTCAAATAGACAGCTAAAATCTAAAATCGAAGAATCCGCACAGGCTTGCCCAAAATCGCGTTCCCCTATTTTTCGGGATACTTTCGTATTGTTTACGACAGCGATCATATGTGAACGAATAATCATTTCCTTTTGTGTATTAAGAGCGTGTTAACCATAAAAGAGCCCGCCGCATAGGCCATCATCAGGCCCCTTTTCCAGGTTTCATATGGGCATCGTTGCCAAATCAATATGCGTTGCATTTGCTGTTTTATAAAACGCTACGTAGGCGATATGGAATCACGTTGCGGTGATCGGCGGACGATATTTCGACGCCCCCCATCCATACAACGCTAAGCCGAACCAGATGAACGCAAACGCGACCAGATGGGTGGACGTGAACGGTTCTTGGAACACAAAAACGGCCAACAAAAACTGCCCCGTGGGCACGATGTACATCAGCACGCCAATGGTCGACAGCCGCAGTATTCGCGTCGAGCGTGCAAACAGCAACAAGGGCAGCGCGGTCACCAACCCGGTTCCGGCCAACAGCGCACTGTCAACAATGCCGACACCAAACGTCGCAGCACCACCGCCTTGCAAAGCCAGCCAGGCGATATAGCTCAGCGCCACAGGCAACAACAGCAAGGTTTCCAGGTACAGCCCCGGCAATGAGCCCACCGGCGCGGTCTTGCGCACCAAGCCGTAAATTGACCAAGACACCGCCAAACCGATCGACACCCACGGCACCACGCCAAGATGGAATACCAGCACCGCCACGCCGAGTACCGCAAAACCGATCGCCACCCAAGCCACGGGGGCTAAGCGTTCGCGCAAAAACACCACCCCCAAAGCAACGCTCATCAACGGGCTGACGTAATATCCGAGGCTAGATTGCAAAACCAAGTCGTTGGCCACCGCCCAAATGAAAATGCCCCAATTCACCGCCACCGCGAGGCCCGAAAGCGCCATCGTACGCAGCGTCCGCGGGGCATAAAAAGATTTGGAGAAAATTTCATGGCGCCGCCCGACGGCGACCATCAACACGGTCACAAACAGCAACGACCACGCGGAACGATGGGCGAGCACTTCCAGCGCGGGAATGTGCGCAACGGTTTTAAACACCAGTGGAAATAGGCCCCACATGGTCGTCGCACCCACAGCCAAGACGACGCCTTGCGCCAAACTGGCCGATTGCGCACTATCATGGGTCTGCATGGTTTTGTGAGCAGTGTTGGGGAGGTCCTGCATCAAATCGCCTTTTCAAATGTAGTGTGCAGACATTAGACGATGTGAACACCTATCAACCAGCTCAAGTTTCAATTAAACTGTGGGGCAAGTTGTTCCATCGATAATCGGAGCCCCGCGATGAGGTTTTCCCCCCGGCACCTTACGTCCACCTTGATAAATTCTGAGCGTGGTGCCACAGCCATCGAATACGCCTTAATCGCCACCCTCATTTGCGTGGCCATTCTCGGCGCCTTGACGCTTTTCGCCGACAACATGGGCAGTATGTTCAACAGCATTTCCAACGCCGTCGGCAGCGGCACTTAAACTTACATTCAAGATGAATGCACGATGCACTGTGGCGGAAACCTGAGGGTTACGGTCGTCCCGATGCCGACCTTGCTGTCGATTTCAATCGTAGCGCCATAAAGCTCCATGAGAGATTTACAGATCGGTAAGCCCAACCCGATGCCTTCATGACCGATTTCTTTCTTGCGTTCGACTTGAACTGCTGACCTGCGCATTACGAATGGATCATATCTATGTCCGCTAACAGCCGCAAAGCGGACTAAATATTATAGGCCGACAATGGTCTGCTTGTGGCCCTAAGCGGCCACCAGAATCCTGACACTCTGGGTGCAAAACTGGTGGTTCAGGGAATAAGGGGGGAGGCCGTGGAATAGAGAGCCAGGGCAGCCTCAGATGCATTATTCAACGTCAACACGGCCTTTTCCTTGGCTTGCCGAATTTCCTTTGTCGCATCCGCGTGAGCCTGTTCGATACGTCGATTTGCGCCATCCATGGCTTCGTTAATTAGATTGATAGTCCGAGCTTTTGCCTTTTCGAGTTCACAATATCCACTCTCGGCATCGGCAATGGCCTTTTCGGTTTCTTTTTTCACCTGCTCTAGGGATTTCTGTCCATTGGGATCTTTTTTGGCGGTCTCGAATGCTCTGCCGGCATTAACAATGGATTCCCTGATTCTTTTCGCCACCTCCGCCGCCAACGCCCTGAAATCCTTAAAGGCATCGGCCGCTTTGTTTCTCAGATTCTGAATCGATTGACTCGCTTCCGAACGGATTTTTCTGATCGAGGTCACGGCGCATTGCGAAATCCGATTGATGGACAGATTGGAGACCTCGGAAACCATACCGGTAACGACTTCACTGGGCCGCGGATCAGACGAATCCTCAACGATACTGGCAATTTTGAGTTGAGCCGTCTCGGTGTCATTGAAAATTTCTGCGGTCGCCGCTTCCACCCAAGAGGATATTTTGGCGACGATTTGTCTGGTTTTTTCCTCAATCATGGAGACGGAGTCTTTGCAAACCCGGTCGATGTTGCCGATCATTTCAGGAACATCTTTCTCGATAAACTTTTTTTCGTTTGTTGAGGCTCGTTTCAAGTGTTCTTCGATAAGGGCGTCAAGTTCTTCCGGAGAGCGGGTGTTTTTCAGATAAGGACTGGTCACGTATTGATCCTATATTTTTCGAAAAATCATCAAATCTAGGGTGGTTATACCCAACAATTACAGTCATTTGAATAGGTTTCATACTCCTTATCTGTCCGACCAACCAATGTCTCCTCTTGGCTATATGCGGCTGTCGGCGCACATGACGAATAACGTCCGCTACAGGATGCTAAACTGACTTCGGACAAGACCCAGCAAGACAGCCCGTTACAGGTTAGCCGCGTTTACAGTCCAAATTATTCATAAAAAATTCGGGCCCCCGCGAGGGAGCCCGAATAGCGCAGAAAACTGCGAAAAAATGGTGCCGATGAGCAGACTTGAACTGCTGACCTACGCATTACGAATGCGTTGCTCTACCAACTGAGCTACATCGGCTCAAAACCGTCTAAACTGAAGACGGGCTCTTTTAATCCGCCCTGAAGCGCACGTCAACGCGTTTCGGTCTTTTGAAACCTCTTACCTATGCTCAACCGCATCAGAACTCAAAAGCGCGATGTGAGCATCGAGTGCCGGAAGCGCCGCGAGGCCCGGCGGGGTGTCCCAGATCATTTGATCGAAGGTGCGACATTTAGGACAGTGCGCCGACCATTCCAATTCCACATGGCCGCAATTGGCGCACACCCACAACGGGTCGGCGGCGGCGGTGGCGGCGCGGGCCAGCCAGTGGCGCACCTGATCTTTGTCGCCACGGTCTTGATCTTCCAATTCCGCCATCAAGGTGAAAACCTTGCGGGTCAAGCGCCCCGCTTCCATCGCCGCGCCCAGATGGGTGCGCGCCTGGCCCCACAGCTGTGCTTCCAAGGCGGCTTCGGCCATGGCGATGTGGCCTTCCACGGCGCCCGGCTTATACGGCAACAGTTTTTCCAACACGGATACTTTGCCAAGAGCATCGCCGACTTTGCAGGCCCTGAAATACAGTTCGACCAAGTCTGGATGCGGCATCAGACCCCAGGCCTTTTCGACCACGCCTTGGGCTTTGCGGGTGTTGCCCCGGCCCAAATAGAGATTGCTCAAACGCATCGCCGCAGCGGTGAGCGCAGTGTCCAAAGACACGGCTTTTTCGGCAAATTTCAGCGCCTTCACCGGGTCACCATTTTTTTCTGCATCGAAGCTTTCGCCCAACGCGACCAACGCTTGGCGGTGACGACTTTCGCCTTTGCTCGCCGACGTCAGCTTAGCCATGTGGCTAAGCGCATCGCCCGCCGCAATCCACGTGCCCGCGCGGGCTTCCAGATCGAACAAGGCTTCGGCGAGCCATTCGCTTTTCGGTTTGAGAGCTTGCGCGCGGCGCGCCAGTTCCAGCGCCGTCGCGTCATCGCCGCGTTTAACGGCTTGGTTCAGCAAACCGCGTAGGCCGAGAAATTCCATTTCCGGGTCTTCAAGCATGGTGGTGAAGAACCGTTCCGCCGCCAACTCATCGCCGTTCAACTGCGCCGACTGCGCTTTCAGCAATAACGTCAGTGGCGGCTCGCCCAGCAAACCGTCAGCTTTTTGCACCTGACGGCGCGATTCTTCCGCGTCACCCGCCGCAACCGCGACCATGCCTTTGGTCAGCGCTTTGTAGCCTTTGCGTGAACGGCGTTCGCGATAGCTTGCGGTGATTTGTCCCGGAGTTCGGCTGAGAAACAGCCAAAACCGATAGGTCAACGCCACCGAAATCGTCAGCAATGCCACCCCCCCGGCCAACACGCCGGCAGAGGTTTCCACCTGCCAACCGCCCCAATTGAGGCTGACCTGACCGGGATTGTCGCTGACCCAGATCACGCCCCAAGCGAGCGCGACGACGGCGATCAAAAAGAGAATCAGACGCAGCATCGGACTCTCCTCATGCTCCGCCCGTGGCTGCCAAGGCAGCGAGGGCTAGGTTGTGCAAAACGTCCACTGCGCCACGAACTTCGACGCGCGCGTGCGCGGCTTCGCGCCAACGGCTGGCGGCATGGCCTTCGGCCCCTTGCAAAGATTGCATGGCGGCCAGGGCGGTTTTCAAATCGTTATCGGCAAGGGCCAGCTCCGCAACCGCAAGGGCGCGTTCGACCGGGTCTTCGATACGGGCGGGATCGGTTTGGCGCACCGTGACAAGGCTCGACGCCGCACCCATCATTTCATCCAGCCATCCGGTGCGTTGAGTTTGACCGTGGACTTTCATCACCTCAACCGCCAAAGCCTTAAACCCGGCCGCAAGGCTTGCTTGGGTCGGCACCCCGCTGTTCGCATACAGACGCAAGCGCATCACCGCCGCGCCGATCACGGGGTCCGCGCCGCCGATACGTTCCAGGGCATCCAGCGTCGTTGCATACGGGCGATCACTTTCGACAAGGCTGGCAAGCTGGCTCACCGACAGCACCAAGGCTTGCGCCGAAGCACTGGGATCAATGCGACCGCGCGGTGCGCTTTCCAACGCCGCCACGCGGGTTTTTAAAGTCGCCAGATCGGCGCGAAGCTCAGACAACGTGCGCACCAATTGGCCGTTGCTTTCCATTGCGGCGCTCGCTTGATCCGTACCGTTATTCGCCGTTGCAGACAAAAGCTGGGCTTCGAGAATATTCAAGCGGTCTGTTAGGCTTTGCACCATCGGCGCAATGTCTGACGCGGCTTCGCGCGCCACCACAGTCACGGGAAGCGCAGGTGCCGGGACCTCAACAACCTGTGATTCAACAACTGGGGCCCCGACAATTGGAGCCGCGACGACCGGGGCCTCAACAACTTGGACCTCGGCTACCCGGGCCTCAACTGCCGGGGCTTCGACAACCGGGGCCTCGGCAATTGGTGCGGGGCTCACTTCCGGTTGAGGCTGAAATGCGGGTGGTGTTTCGACGATCGGCGCTGCAGATACCGGCCGATCCATGGGCTGATCCATGGGCGGGGCTTTGGGCAAGGACGGTTGGGTCGGGCGGGCTTCAAGGCCCAGCGTCGCGCGGACTTGTTTAAACACCGGTTCGACCGTCGGCGCGACAAAAGGCCAAACGGCGTAAACACCGCCGCCCACCACCAACAAAGCCGCCAGCAGCCAAACAAATCCACCGCCTGAAGAACGTTGTTCGGCCCGCTGTTCAAATTGATCAGCGATCGAAGACGACTGTTCAGGTTGAGAATTGGGCTGGTCGGCCTTCATTTCCACCAAATCGGCATCTTGGTTTTTGTTTGCGTTGTCCGTCATGGGCTGGTCACGTCCCCAGTTCACTGCTTGTTTATAATGCGCACGTCCGTGTGAACATTCCTATCACGTGTCGAGCAAAGCCAAAAGAGAAGCCTGATCGGGATGTGCGGCAATGACGATTTTTCGCCACGCCAAACCCTTGATTTGATCCGCCACCGCGTCGCTTAAACAATATGCGCTTACCGTTTTGAGTTGCTCGCGCGCGCCCGCCTTGTCAAGCAAACGTGCGAACGCCGCCCCGGTGCGTGGCGAATACAACACCACCGCATCGACGTTTCCCGCCGACAGGGCATTTAACGCATCCACCGGTAAGGTTTCGGCTTTGATCGCTTGGTAAAGCACTTCGCGTCGATACGTAAAGCCTGCCGCCTGCACCAACGCCGCCAAGTCGCCCGCGAGCTTGGATCCCGCCGGATGCAGCAACGCACCCGCCGCCGGATCAAGTGCTCGAACGGCCAGTGCAGCCAGGGCCTCAACGTCACCCGAGGCACTTTTGACCGTCTCAAATCCCAACGCCAAGGCTTCGCGCGCGGTGGCGTCGCCGACGCACAGCGCGGGCAGGTCGCGTTCACCTGAGCGTCCGGCAAATGCCCGCGCGCCGTTGGCGGACGTGAACAGTAAACCCTGCACGCAGCTCAAATCCAATTCATCACCATCGATGAGCCGGATGTCGAGCAGCGGAGCGGCCACACCCTCGTGACCCAACTGCGCCAAGGCGGCGATCAGCGGTTTGCAATCCTCAGCAGGTCGGGTGACGAGGATGCGCATCCCCAATCCTTATCCTGGGCCTTATTTGGCTGTGGCGAGAAAGTCGGGACCGATCTTATCTTTAAGTTCCTGGCCCGCGTCGCGGCCCATGGTTACGGCGTGGGCCAAATCCGCAGGGCTGGAACGCTTGATCTGATGAACTTCGGATCCGTCGGGCTTGGCCACTAGACCGTGGAAATGCAGCGTATCGCCGTCCAACCGGGCATAAGCCGCGATCGGCGTGCGGCACGATCCGTCGAGAACTGTCAAGAACGCGCGCTCGGCCGAAACTTGCACAACGGTGTCAGCGTGATTGAGCGCCGCCAACACCCGGTTGGCACATTCGTCGTCTTCCATGCAGGTGATGCCGATGGCGCCTTGGCCCACGGCGGGAACAAAATCTTCAACCGACATAATGTCGGTGATGACCTCTTCCATGCCCAAACGCCTGAGCCCCGCAGCGGCCAACAGCGTGCCGTCGACATCGCCGGCGGCAAGTTTTTTCATCCGCGTTTGCACATTGCCGCGAAACGTCACGACTTTAAGGTCGGGACGTCGGGCGAGGATTTGCGATTGGCGACGCAGCGAGGCTGAGCCCACCACGGCGCCTTGTGGCAAGTCCCACACCGTTTTGGCTTTGTTGGAAATGAACACATCGCGCACGTCTTCGCGTTCCAGCATGCATGGCAAATGAATGCTGTCGGGCAAGTATGTCGGCACGTCCTTCATCGAATGCACCGCAAGGTCGATGTCGCGGGCCAGCATGGCTTCGTCGATTTCCTTGGTGAACAAACCCTTGCCGCCGATGTCTTGCAAAGCGCGGTCGAGCACCACGTCGCCGGTGGTTTTGATGACGACGATTTCGATCATGCCTTCGCCGCCAAGCTCAGGAAACGCGGCGATCAGCTTTTCGCGGGTTTCATAAGCTTGCGCCAAAGCCAGGGGGCTGCCGCGGGTGCCGATGCGCAAAGGAGTGTCGTTCATAAACCGTATCCGTGCCTAAGTGTGTAAAGTGTGGGTGCGTTAAGTGTGGTTTCTTATACCCGCCTTAGAGTAAAGTCCGCCGTGTGCGAAACAAGGGCTTTATACATGATCGTTCTGGGTATCGAAACCAGTTGTGATGAAACCGCTGCGGCGGTCATTCGCAGCGATGAAAACGGTGGGGGCGAAATCCTCGCCGACGTGGTGCTGTCCCAAATCGAGGCTCACCGTCCGTTCGGCGGCATCGTGCCCGAAGTCGCGGCGCGTGCGCATTTGGAATTTGCCGACCACGTGGTCAAACAGGCGATGGATCAAGCGGGCCTCAGTTTCGATCAGCTCGACGCCGTTGCCGCCACCGGCGGGCCGGGGCTGATCGGCGGGGTGATCGTCGGGGTGATGACCGCCAAGGCTATTGCCGCCGCCCACGATATCCCGTTTGTCGCCGTCAATCACCTCGAAGGCCACGCGCTGACCGCGCGTTTGACCAACAACGTCGCATTTCCTTATCTGTTGTTGTTGGTGTCGGGCGGCCACAGCCAGCTGTTGATTGTGCACGGTGTCGGCGATTACACCCGCCTGGGCACCACCATCGACGATGCGGTCGGCGAAGCGTTCGACAAATCCGCGAAAATGCTCGGACTTGGCTATCCAGGCGGCCCCCCCATCGAAGCCGCCGCACGCCAAGGTGATGCCAAACGCTTTGCCCTGCCCCGCCCGCTGCGCGGCAAGCCCGGCTGTCATTTTTCGTTTTCCGGCCTCAAAGCCGCGGTCAAGCGCACCATTGATGCCCTGCCGCCGGGTGCCTTGCTGGACCAAGACGTTTTTGACATGGCCGCCAGCTTTCAAGCCGCCGTCGGCGACGTGATCGGCGAGCGCACCGGGCGCGCCATAACCGAATTTCGCAAGCAATGCCCGGGTGCAAATACCTTAGTGGTGGCCGGGGGCGTCGCCGCCAACACTGCGTTGCGCACCAAACTTGAAGACGTTGCGGGGGCTGAGGGTATGGTGCTTGCCGCACCGCCTTTGAATTTGTGCACCGACAACGGCGCAATGATCGCATGGGCGGGAATTGAGCGGCTCAAATTAGGTCAACAAGATACGCTCGATTTCGCCCCGCGCCCGCGCTGGCCTTTGGACCCGGATGCGCCCAAAGCCACTGGCGCCGGTGTCAAAGCCTAATCGGGCTGTTGTACCGAGCCCTTGTACCGACGTATTTATGAAGGCATATAGACTAAGCCATCAACGGAGACACATGACTTTGCAAACTATCGGTATCATAGGCGCAGGTGCATGGGGCACGGCCCTCGCCACGGCAGCACGCCGTGCTGGCCCAGAAGTGATTTTGCAGGCCCATGAGACCGAAGTCGCCGAGGCCATCAATGCATCACATGAAAACACCGCTTTTCTACCCGGCGTTCGATTGGATGACGGTATCCGCGCCACCACAAACATGGCCGACGCCGTTGCTACGGACGCCGTTTTGCTGGTCGCGCCCGCGCAATTTCTGCGCAACGCCTGCGAAACCGCAAAACCGCACTGGAAGCCCGGCACACCCGCGATCATCTGCGCCAAGGGTATCGAGCAAAACACCTTTAAACTGATGAGCGACGTGGTCAGTGATGTCTTGGGCGATGTCGCGCCGATTGCGGTGCTGTCCGGTCCGACTTTCGCCATCGAGGTCGCGCGCAACATGCCCACCGCCTTGACGTTGGCGTGCGCGGATGAGGCGCTGGGCCAACAGTTGTGCACCAGCCTGTCGAGCCGCTGCTTTCGCACCTATTATTCCAATGACGTCATCGGCGCACAGTTGGGCGGTGCGGTCAAAAACGTCTTGGCCATCGCGTGCGGCATCGTCGAAGGCCGCGCCATGGGCGACAACGCTCGCGCCGCCTTGGTCACCCGTGGATTGGCCGAAATCGCCCGTCTGGGCAGCGTTCTCGGTGCGGATGAGCACACGTTGATGGGCTTGTCGGGCCTCGGCGATCTGACGCTGACGTGCAACGCCATGCAATCGCGTAATTTTTCCCTCGGCGTGCAGCTGGGACAAGGCCGCAGCCTGGCCGATATCCTGGCAGAACGTAAAGCGGTCACCGAAGGCGTTTTCACCGCCGCCGCCGTAACCGAATTGGCGCGGCGCAAACAAGTCGATATGCCGATCTGTTTGGCGGTTGATGGCGTGTTGAACCACGGCGTCGATCTGGACGCCATCATCACAGGCCTGTTGAGCCGCCCCCTGAACGTAGAATAAGGACCCTTCTCATGCTGTTCGCTATTTTTTGCACAGACAAAGAAGATTATCTCGATGTCCGTCTAGACAATCGCCCGGCGCATGTCGAATACCTCAAAGCACAAGGCGATAAGCTTATTTTCGCTGGGCCGACCATAGCTGAAGATGGCGAAACCATGAACGGCAGCTTGATCGTCGTTGATTTCGACAGACTCGAACAGGCTCAAGAATTTGCCTCTAATGACCCTTACGCCCAAGCCAAGTTGTTTGACAGCGTTGCTATCCGCGCGTGGAAAAAGGTGCTCCTTTAAGACTTTTACTGCACGACACCCTGTTCGTTACACAAACAAGATGATTTTGTGCACATTCAGTCCGTACCGTTAACTTAATATCCCGCCAATTTAAGGAATCATCCCGATGGCGTATTGGCTCGTCAAATCTGAACCCAATTGCTGGTCCTGGTCCGACCATGTGGCCGCAGTCGTTGAGCCCTGGGACGGGGTACGCAACCATCAAGCCGCCAATTATATGAAGTCTATGTGTTTAGGAGACTTGGTTTTTTTCTACCATTCTGTAAACGAAAAGAAAATCGTTGGAGTGCTGGAAGTTGTTTCTGAAGCCTATCCTGATGCAAGCGATGCAACGGGTAAATTCGTCTGTGTCGACCTCAAATCCAGCAGCGCATTGGTCCAACCCGTTTCGCTAGCGGACATAAAAACCAATCCGCAGCTGGAACAGATGACATTACTCAAGCAATCACGACTTTCTGTAATGGGGGTGTCTGAGGACGAGTGGATTGAAATTCTCCGCATGGCAGGAGGATTACAATCATGAGCTTAACGCAGCTTTGTGCGCTTGACGACATAGATGATGGCGAATCTGCGGGCTTCGTCGCCGAAGTTGCCGGTGCGCCAGCCCGAATCATCGCCGTCCGAAAAGGATTAAGGGTTTATCTTTATGTCAACTCTTGCCCTCACATCCTGGCACCGCTCGATTTCATGCCGGGGCGTTTTTTGACTCCGGAAAAGGATATGATTTTGTGCTCGAGCCACGGCGCACTGTTTCGCATTGAGGACGGTCATTGTGTACATGGCCCTTGTCTAGGCAAACACCTGCAATCCATTGCCTGCAGTGTACGCAACGGGGCTGTTTGGCTGGATTGAAAAGCCCTTTAAAAGACACTTTCTTCGCTTGCGCCCGCGTTTGAATTCCTCAATAATCTTTTTCGCTGCACTGCACAATGAGCGGTCAGCAGCACACGAAATCACACGTTCCCAGCACGCACTTAAAAGTGTCAGGCACAACTGGCACTGCTGGGATAAACAGGAAGCACCAAAACAGACCTCACACCCAGGGAGGGGCATATAAAATGACTGATTCCAAAATTTTTCCGGTCTCGGACGCGCTCGCTAAAGAAGCGTGGGCCGATAACGCCAAATACCTTGAAATGTATAAGCAATCCGTCGAAGACGCCGATGGATTTTGGGGTGAACACGGCAAGCGTATCGACTGGATCAAGCCCTTTACCCAGGTCAAAGACGTCAATTACAATATCCCCGGTGTTTCGATTAAGTGGTTCGCCGACGGCACGCTAAACGCCTCGGCCAACTGCATCGATCGTCATCTGCCCACGCGCGCCAATCAAACCGCCATCATTTGGGAAGGTGACGACCCGGCGGATTCCAAAAACATTACCTATCAAGAACTGCACGATGAGGTCTGCAAACTGGCCAACGCCATGAAGGCGCGCGGCATCAAAAAAGGCGACGTCGTCACCCTGTATATGCCGATGATCCCCGAGGCCGCCTACGCCATGCTGGCGTGTACGCGCATCGGCGCAATCCACTCTATCGTGTTTGGCGGTTTTTCTCCGGATGCCCTGGCCGGACGCATCAAAGGCTGTTCATCCAATTGCGTGATTACCGCCGATGAAGGCCTGCGCGGCAAAAAAGCCATTCCACTGAAAGCTAACGTGGACGCGGCTTTAGCCGATTGTTCTTCGGTCGAAACCGTGTTTGTGGTGAAACGCACTGGCGGCGACATCGATTGGACCAATGGCCGTGACGTTTGGTATGAAGACGCGGTGGCTGCTGAGCCCACCACCTGCGAGCCGGAAGAAATGAACGCCGAAGATCCGATGTTCATACTCTACACATCCGGTTCCACCGGCGCGCCCAAAGGTGTGTTGCACACCACCGGCGGCTATATGGTTTATGCCTCCATGACCCATCAGTACGTGTTCGATTATCATGATGGCGATATTTACTGGTGTACGGCGGATGTGGGCTGGGTCACCGGCCACAGCTACATCGTTTACGGTCCGCTGGCCAATGGTGCCACCACGTTGATGTTCGAAGGCGTTCCCAACTATCCCGACACCTCGCGCTTTTGGCAGGTGTGTGATAAGCACAACGTCAATATTTTCTATACCGCGCCCACCGCGATCCGTGCGCTGATGCGCGACGGTGACGAGCCGGTCAAAAGGACCTCGCGCAAGTCCTTGCGTTTGCTGGGTTCTGTGGGTGAGCCGATCAATCCCGAAGCGTGGATGTGGTACTATAATGTGGTCGGCGAAGGCCGTTGTCCGATCGTCGATACCTGGTGGCAAACCGAAACCGGCGGTATCTTGATCACCCCGCTGCCGGGCGCTACGGCGCTCAAGCCCGGTTCCGCCACCCGCCCATTCTTTGGGGTGCAGCCGCAAATTGTCGATGCCGATGGCAATCCGCAGGACGGCCCCACCGAAGGCAATTTGTGCATCACCGACAGCTGGCCCGGTCAGATGCGCACGGTTTACGGTGACCACGAACGTTTTGAGCAGACGTATTTTTCGACTTATCCCGGTAAATACTTCACCGGCGACGGCTGCCGTCGTGACGAAGACGGATATTACTGGATCACTGGTCGTGTCGATGACGTGATCAACGTGTCTGGCCACCGCATGGGCACTGCCGAGGTCGAAAGCGCCTTGGTCGCCCATAAAAAAGTCGCCGAAGCCGCCGTTGTCGGCGCGCCCCACGACATTAAGGGCCAAGGCATCTACGCCTATGTCACCCTGAACGCAGGTATCGAGCAAACCGACGAGCTGAAAAAGGAGTTGGTGATGTGGGTACGCAAAGAAATTGGCCCCATCGCCACGCCAGACTGGCTGCAGTGGGCTCCCGGATTGCCTAAGACCCGTTCGGGCAAAATCATGCGCCGAATTTTGCGCAAAATTGCCGAAAATGAATACGGCAGCTTGGGTGACACCTCAACCCTGGCCGATCCTTCCGTGGTTGATGACTTGATCGACAACCGTCAAAACCGCTGAGAACAATCAAAACTTCAAAAAATGGCGGGGTCTTTGTATCCCGCCATTTTTTATCTCAACCAATTGATAATCAAGGATTTATATTTTATAATTTAAATAAGTTATTTAAAAAGTATTTAAATCTTGAGATCTTTTATCGCTCAAACCACTAAACTAACCCATAAAATCCTTATTATATCATGGCCCCGCCCGCCAAACTGACCATCTTTGTGCGTCCTTCGAGTGTCATTTTTTAAGTCTATAATCCGGCTAACCCCTACGCGCGCCAACACACTCAGCAGCTAAATAAGAAAACTAAGATAAGCCTATGCTCCGCACGCGCTCTTATGAGCTGATAGCCTACACATGTAGACAGTGTGCATACTGAGTGTCAGATTTTATCACCACAACGAAATGGAAGACCTCCGCTATGCGCCCCAAAAGCACAGATTTGAGGCGCAAAAAATGCTCCGGCAGTGTTGCACACGTCGCGCCTTTAAATTTGATGCCTTTGCGGTTTCATATTTTGCTTCGCTCATAATGTCGTCACCTGCACTTGTTTTTGTCTGTTAATGAACTGCATCAAGCCAAATAATAGGTGATCTGGCACAGGGAAATACGTTCTCATTTGGCCGACTCATGGTTAAAAATCAACGCACCGCCCATTACGCTCCCAGTCGCCATAGCGGGTTGGATTTGGGCCCTCACGTCCGCCATATTCTTTTTTCTTATCAGTTGCTTGAGAAGTTGTTTCCTTACCGTTACTTTTTGAATTCACGGGCGACGTGTTGACTGCGCCGGGCCGTTGTGTCGACACCGTTTCGCTTGCGTTTTGTGACTTTGTTTCGTTTTCGGTCATGATCGCCAAAACCTTCTTTAACACGGGTGATAATTTCACCTTTCAGTGTATCTAGACGCCCGTGCGTGGTATAGGGGGACAATGAAAATCCCCACATAAACCGATCAGCCGAGCTTTTGTCTTCATGCCCCGCACCGCCGCTCTCCATCTTCTCGATGCCGTTCTGAACCACAAGCATCAGCTCGATGATGCTCTGTTACAGACGCACGAATTCAGTAAACTACCTGATCGTGATCGTGCCCTCGCCCAGCAAATCACCCGCACGGTTTTGCGCCACATTGGTGAAATAGACTTATTGATTTCATCCTTTTTGGACAAGCCTTTGGGCAAAAAGGGCCTAGCGGCGCAAAACGTCATGCGTCTCGGCCTGGCACAGCTGTTTTTTCTCGACACCGCCGATCACGCCGCCATCGACACCGCCGTCAGCTTGTGTCACGGCGGGGATTTGGCCCCGTACCGCAAATTGGTCAACGCCATCTTACGCCGCGCTCAACGCGAAGGCGCAGAGCTGCTCGCCAGCCAAGATGTCGCCCAACTGAACACCCCCGAATGGCTGTGGCAAAGCTGGGTCAAGGCCTATGGCGACGAGACCGCGCACGCCATCGCGGCGCAGCACCTCGTCGAAGCGCCGCTCGACATCACACCGAAAGACGATCCGGCGGGCTGGGCCGAGAAATTGGACGCCCACCTGATGCCCACCGGCACCTTGCGTTTGAGCGGTCACAAGGGCGTGATCACCACCTTGCCCGGTTTTGACGAGGGCGCGTGGTGGATTCAAGACATGGCCGCCAGCCTACCCGCACGTTTGCTGGGCAACGTGCGCGACCTCGATGTTATCGACCTATGCGCCGCACCCGGCGGTAAAACCATGGAATTGGCGGCTGCCGGGGCCCGCGTCATCGCAGTTGACCGTTCCGAAAAACGCCTGCAGCGCGTCGCGCAGAACCTCAAGCGCACAAATTTGTCAGCCAAGTTGATCACCGCCGACGCCACCGAGTGGCGTCCCGACATGCTGGCCGATGCGGTGCTGCTGGACGCACCGTGTTCGGCAACCGGCACAGCGCGGCGTCATCCCGACGTTGTGCAGCTGAAAAAACCCGCCGACATGATCAAGCTCGCACATCTTCAAGGGCGCCTGCTGAAATCTGCGGTCGAGATGGTGCGACCGGGCGGCTTGATCGTGTACTGCACCTGTTCGTTGCAACGCGAAGAAGGCGAAGCGCAAATCGAAGCCCTTCTGCAAACAGACGCGCCCGTGCAGCTCGATCCTTTACAACCCGCTGAGGTCGGCACATTGACCGATTTCGTCACCACAGATGGTTTTTTGCGCACCTTGCCGTGCCATTTTGCCGAACAAGGCGGCATGGACGGTTTCTTCGCCGCGCGTCTGCGGCGTCTTTGAAGACTTTAACGCCCAAAATGCACCCGTTTTATGAGATCATCTCCTTATTGGGAGTGCATCGCCATGAAACGCTTTCTATTGATGTGCCGAACCCTAACGGTGTTAATACTGACCACCGGCGCACGCGCCAAGATGAGCGCGCGTCAGGTACTTGAGATGTACGACCAAGGTGACGCGATTATGCGCGCCGCCATTGCGCATGACTCCCGCTACGCGGGCCTTCCCTATGGCGCACCCTATGGCGCAACAATCATGTTTGTCGACATACATCGATTTCCATGCCCCTGAATGGAGCGCGGGTGTCTATGAACGCCTCTTTTGCAGGTGCGAATCCAAAGCCATGACACGCTGGCGTGAAAGTGACCCTGTATTGGGATGAGTGCCAAGGCCAAAACCTTAAACATTTTAAAACCTTAAACAGATGTGATGGCGGTCCTTGTTCGTCCCTCACAATGCTGGTACCCATCTGATATGAGCCAGGTTTCCGACCCGTCGCCTAACACACGTCACGGCCGCTCCTTCGCGGCCCCACCGGTATACGGCACGCGCTTTAAAGCGTCTGCTTTGTATCGTTTGTTGCTGTTGGGTCAAGCCCCCAAAGGGGTTCGCTTCACGGTGCCAGAGCTGTGGCCCGGCAACCCTGATATCGGTCGCGACATTTTGGCGGGAACATTCCGATATCGTGACGAAGTCCATCATCTCAACTGTGCCAATGAGTTGCCTGCAAACGCCACCGCTGCGTGGCTAGCATGGTTTCATGGTCACAGCTGGCTGAGGGATCTGTGCGCCGTTGGCGGCGGCGAGGCGCCATACTTCGCCCGTGAATGGCTTTCGGCGTGGATGGACAACAACCGCACCTGGGGGCCGACTGCTTGGGCGCCGCAGGTCACAGCTGAACGGCTGATCAATTGGTGCCAACACTGGAGCTTCTTGGTGCGCGACGACGCCACCGGCCCATTTGAAAAAATGTTGCGCCGCACCGCCGGACGCGACGCGCGCCATTTGTTGTGGACCAGTCCGCCAACCAATAGCGGATTTGCCCGCCTGCACGCCATCAAGGGCCATGCTTACGGTGTCTTTGCGCTGTTGGGCGGTGAAGGCCGTATGGCCCGAACGCTCACCCTGCTGGAGCGCGAAATTTCCGCACAAGTGCTGCCTGACGGCGGCCATGTCGAGCGTAGCCCCGAAATCTTGAGCCTCGTATTGAAAGACTTGCTGGAACTCAGGGCTCTGCTCAGCACCGCTACCGGTGACGTACCCGGATTTTTACAAAATGCCATTGACCGAGTTGCGCCCATGCTGCGCGCTTTGCGCCATCCCGACGGCGGCCTAGCGGTGTTCAATGGCGGCCTTGAAGGCGACCCGGCATGGTTGGACCTCATTTTGGCGCAAACCGATTCCAACTCAAAACCACCCCGCAACGCGCCGCACGCCGGTTTTCAACGGCTCAACGCCGGTACTGTGAACATCGTGATGGATTGTGGCCAACCCTCAAAAGTGGGCCGCTGCCAACACGCCGGAACGCTCAGCTTTGAGCTCTCCATCGGAAAACATCGCTTGTTCGTGAACTGTGGCGCGCGCCAAGGTGCGCAAGATCCGTGGCGCACCGCGCTGGCGGCGACGGCGGCGCATTCGACCCTCACCGTGAACGATGCTTCATCAAGTACGTTTGCGCTTGACGGCAAGTTGTGCCACCGCCCCGAACACGTCACCTGCAATCGCCAAGACGTCGAAGAAGGCACCTTGGCCGAGGCCAGCCATGACGGCTACATGGACGCATTTGGCCTGACCCATCATCGCGCGCTGTTCTTGGCGTCCCATGGCACCGACGTGCGCGGTGAAGACCGTCTGGTCGGTGCGGGCGGCGAGCATTTCACGCTGCGTTTTCATCTTCACCCAAGCGTAAAGGCGTCGGTGCTGGGCGATGGTCACGACGTTTTGCTGCACCTGCCCGGCAAGGAAGTCTGGCGGCTGCGCACGTCGGCCCAAGAGGTGAAGCTGGAAGCCAGCGTCTATCTGGGTCACGGCGGCGAACAGCGCCGCAGCGAACAAATCGTCATCAGCGGCCCGCTGTCGGGCAACGGCGCACTGGTCAAATGGGCTCTGACACGAGACGGAGTATAAAAAACGCTTATGAACAAACTCAGTGTCGTGATTCCTTGCTATAACGAAGAACAGACCCTTGCCGATGTGGTCGCAAAGGTCGGCGGCGCGGATACGGCGGGGCTGGAGCAAGAAATCGTCATCGTCGATGATTGCTCCGCCGATGGTTCCGCCGCCATCGCCGAGGAATTGGCCAAATCCGATCCGCGCATTCGTGTTTTGCGCCATGATGTCAATCAAGGCAAAGGCGCCGCATTGCGCACCGGGTTTGCGGCGGCCAGCGGCGATTTGGTGATCGTTCAGGACGCGGATATGGAATACGACCCCGCCGACTACGTCAAACTGATCGCCCCTATCATCAACGGCGACGCCGACGTGGTGTATGGCTCGCGGTTTTTGGAACGCGACGCCACCGAAGCGCACTATCTATTGCACGGCCTCGCCAATCGCTTTTTGACGACGCTGTCCAATCTGCTGACCGGGCTCAAGCTGACGGATATGGAGACCTGTTACAAACTGGTCCCCAAGCGCTTGTTAGACCAAATCACCATCACCGAGAACCGTTTTGGTATTGAGCCGGAAATCACCGCCAAACTGGCGCACATGAAGCCTAAGCCGCGGCTCGTTGAAGTGCCTGTGTCTTACGTCAACCGATCCTATGCAGAAGGCAAAAAAATTGGTTGGAAAGATGGCGTCAGCGCCATTCGCTGCATTTTGAAGTTCAACCTGCTGCGCTGAACACAACCGCACAAAAGACTGCCGTCGCAAGGCGTTGGTGTGCTAACGTTGCCGCCCAGAACACTCACGATCAGCGACATCCGACCCGGGTATTTTCGACCATGGCCTACCTGCCCAAAGCTTTGATGATGAAGCCGCGCAATCTGATCGCGTTCATTCACGATGTGATCATGGCCGCGTTGTCGTTCGGCATATCGATGATTTTGCGTATTGGCGATGTCTTCGATCCGTTCTATGGCAAAATTTTGCTCACCGGCACGGCCATGTTCACCACCACCGCCGCCGTGGTGTTTTTAAGCCTGCGTATGTATCGTGGCATTTGGCGCTATGCATCAATGAACGATCTGGTGACCCTGGCCAAGGCCGTCACCATATTGATGCTGGTGTTTTCGCTGGAGATGTTCTTTTTCTTCCGCCTTGAGGGCGTGCCGCGCTCGCTTCCCGTGATCAACTGGTTTGTCTTGCTGGCGATGCTGGGCGGGCCGCGCTTTTTATACCGCATGCTCAAAGACCGTCGCTTCGACTGGCATCTGGATCTCAACGCCACGACGAAAATCCCCGTGCTGCTGGTCGGTGCGGGTGACGAAGCGGAGCTGTTCATTCGCGCCGCCGCGCGTTCCAAAACATCCCCCTATCGTCCCGTGGGCATTGTCGCCGAAGACCCCGGCCGCGTGGGTCGGCAAATTCACGATGTGAGCGTTTTGGGCACCGTGGCCGATATCGAAACCATTGTGCCGACCTTAACGGGCGAAGATCGGCCCCAGCGTCTGGTGCTGACCAAGGCCGAAATCAAAGGTGCCGGCGTGCGCGAATTGCTGAACATGGCGCAAAGCCTGGGCATGACCATGGCCCGCATGCCGCGTGTCGATGATCTGAAGTCCGGCGACGATCAAGACGTACGCATCCGCCCCATCGCCATCGAAGACCTTTTGGGCCGACCACAGCAACCACTGGATCGTGGATCGATGGCCAGGCTGGTCGAAAATAAGCGCGTTTTGATCACCGGTGCCGGTGGCTCGATCGGATCGGAACTGGCCCGTCAAGTGGCCGCCATCGGCCCGCAGGAACTGGTGCTGGTCGAAAATTCGGAATTCGCGCTCTATCTGATCGACCGCGAAATGGCCGGGCAAAGTCCCGACATGACCCGTCATGCGGTGATCGCCGACGTGCGCAACCGCACCCGGATCGATCAAATTTTCAATCATTACAAACCCGAATTGGTTTTTCACGCCGCCGCTCTCAAACATGTACCGTTGGTCGAAGACAATCCGTTCGAAGGCATGCTCACCAACGCCATCGGCACGCGCAATGTTGCCGACGCCTGCGAAGCCGCCTGCGTTGATGTGATGGTGATGATTTCCACCGACAAAGCGGTCAATCCCACCAACATCATGGGTGCGACCAAGCGCATCGCCGAAACGTACGTACAAGCCCTGGATCTGCGTCGTGGTCAAGATACAGGCACGCGCTTCGTAACGGTTCGATTTGGCAACGTTTTAGGCTCCACCGGATCGGTGGTGCCGTTGTTCCAAAAACAGCTGGAAGCGGGTGGCCCGTTAACCGTTACGCATCCGGATATGACCCGCTATTTCATGACCATCCGCGAAGCGGTCGAACTGGTGCTGCAGGCATCGGCGTTGGGCGTCACCAGCCACGCCACCACCGGCAAGTTGTTCGTGTTGGACATGGGCGAGCCGGTGAAAATCGTCGAGCTGGCGCGCCAGATGATCCGCTTGGCCGGATTACAGCCGGATGAAGACATCGAAATTCAATTCACCGGAACCCGTCCCGGCGAAAAGCTGTTCGAAGAAATTTTCCATGGTGCCGAACCGCCGGTGCCGACCACCGCGCCCGGTGTGTTGCTGGCCTCGCCGCGCACCCACGATGACAAAGCCGTGCGCCGCACCTTGGATCAACTGGATATTGCGGCCCGCGGTGAAGACCGCGCGGCGCTGCTGGACGGGATCGCCAAACTGGTGCCCGAATACGCCCCGCCGCCCGCTGATCAAGACAATTTTCGTTAACTAACCCTTGCGTGGGGCTGGTCTTGACGGGCTGGGGCTGGTATATCGCAATTGGTTTATGACAAAGTTGTCATATACGTTTTACGCGCCTCGCCCATCATCTTGCTCACCATTATACTGGTCGCCAATAGGGAACCCGCTCATGTCCGAACCCATCCGCCGCGCACTCCTTTCCGTTTCCGACAAAACCGGCATTGTCGAATTTGGCCGTTTTCTCGCCGACCAGGGCGCCGAAGTGCTGTCCACGGGCGGCACCGCCAAGATGCTCGCGGATGCGGGCGTGCCGGTCACGGAAGTGTCAGAGCACACCGGCTTTCCCGAAATCATGGATGGTCGGGTGAAAACCCTGCAACCGGCCATTCACGGCGGCTTGCTGGCGGTGCGCGACAACGCCGAGCACGTTAAAGCCATGGAAGAACACAACATCGCGCCCATCGATCTGTTGTGCGTGAACCTCTATCCGTTCGAAGAAACCTTGGCGGGCGGCGCGGGCTATGACGATTGCGTCGAAAACATCGACATCGGCGGCCCGGCGATGATCCGCGCGGCGGCAAAAAACCACGGCGACGTCACCGTGGTGGTCGAACCCGAAGATTACCAACGCGTGATGGACGAAATCGCCAGCCATTCCGGCGCCACCACTATAGAAACCCGCAAGTTCTTGGCCCAGCGTGCCTATGCCCGCACCGCCGCTTACGATGCCGCTATTTCCACGTGGCTGGCGGACGAAACCGATCAGACCTGGCCCAAACGCCTGAGCTTCGCCGGCGAACTGAAGCAAACCATGCGTTATGGTGAAAATCCCCATCAAGCGGCGGCGTTTTACGTCAACGGCGACCGCCGTCCGGGCGTGGCCTCGGCAACCCAACTGCAAGGCAAAGAACTCAGCTACAACAACCTCAATGACACCGATGCGGCGTTTGAGCTGGTCGCAGAATTCGAAGACACCGCGTGCGCCATCATCAAGCACGCCAACCCGTGCGGCGTGGCCATGGGCAAGACCCTGGCCGAAGCCTATCGCAATGCTTATGTGTGCGACACCGAAAGCGCGTTTGGCGGCATCGTCGCGCTGAACCGCCCACTGGACGGCGAAACGGCGGAAGAAATCACCAAGATTTTCACCGAAGTGATCATCGCCCCTTCTGTGGACGAAGACGCGCTGAAAATTCTCAGCGGCAAAAAGAATCTGCGTGTCCTAACCACCGGCGCAATGCCCGATCCCACTGCGGGCGGACGCACGGTGAAGATGCTCGCGGGCGGCTTGCTGGTTCAAGGGCGCGACAATGCACTGATCGAAGAACTCAAAGTCGTCACAGAAAAAGCCCCCACCGACGCGCAGCTGGCGGACATGAAGTTCGCCTACACGGTCGGCAAGCACATCAAGTCCAACGCCATCGTGTATTGCAAGGACGGACGCACCGTTGGCGTCGGCGCGGGCCAGATGAGCCGGGTCAATTCGTGCCGCATCGCTGCGTTCCGTGCCGAACAAGCCGCCAAAGCGCAAGGCGAAGATCAAAGCTGGGCAATCGGTTCGGTGGTTGCCTCGGATGCGTTCTTCCCGTTCGCTGACGGCCTGTTAGAAGCCGTCGAAGCCGGGGCGCTGGCGGTCATCCAGCCGGGCGGTTCCATGCGCGACGAAGAAGTCATCGAAGCCGCCAACAAAGCCGGCATCGCCATGGTCTTCACCGGCATGCGCCACTTCCGCCACTAAGACCTACAACTCGCGACCAATAGTTGCGCTGAATGCAGACAAGACTTAACCTCTATAGCTGGCACCATCCAGCTATAGAGGTTTTTTCATGGCACTTTTGAATAAGCTCGAAAAGAAGTCACCGGATCGCCATCCCGTACACAAGCCCATTAACAGCACGTACATGGCATTCTCTGATTCTGGCAAGCGCTATGTGCAAATTGATACCTATGGATCAGCCACTAGTCAGGTACCCGGTAAAATAAGTCAATCAATTCAACTTGATGAAGCCTCTGCTAAGCAGTTATGGTCGATTTTAGGCAAAGAATATGGCTTTTAGCCCAACACAAACATCTTTTCACGGCGGAACCATTTGGCGGCAAGCAGGAAAATCAGTGCCGCCGACAGCGTCGTGGTCAACGATGCGATCAAGACGTGCTGGGGATTGAGGGCCTGTTCCGCAATCAACTGGTTGATCAGCAGCATTTGACCCAGCACCGGTACCGCCACCGTCGCATCGGTTGGGTTCATCGGTGAAAACACCATCACCATGCCCGGCAGCGCGGGCACCAACGGCAACAGCCCCAAATAAATCTGCGCTTCTTTCATCGACCGGGTGATCACCGCCACCGACATTTGCAGTGCCACTGCGATGGCCATCAAGGGCACGGTCACGGCGAAGATAACAGCGAACACGTCCCATCCCGGCGGCGCAACCAAGCGCTCGGACGAAGACGCCGCCAGCCCCATGAACAGCCTGAATGCAGCCAAATTCACAACTGTGGTCACTGCCGTGAACGCTAACGCCGCCAAGGCTTTGGCCAACAGCAAAACCCAACGTTCCACCGGCGCCAGCAACAACGGTTCCAGCGATCCGCGTTCGCGTTCGCCCACCGTGGTGTCGATGGCCAGATGCACGCCGCCTAAGAAGATCATAAAGACCACCAGCGGCGGTACCATGTTGTAAAAGAACACCGCGATGTTGGCGTCGCGCGCGACATTGACGCGTTCAATTTTGACCGCCGTCGCATAACCTTGCGCCAAGCCCGCCGCCTGCGCTTTTTGATCGGCGATGTGGTCATTAAAGCCGCGCACGATCCAGCTCAGCCGCGAGGTGATGCGCAGGTTATCCACCCGCCCGGTGTTGGTGATCAGCTCGATGGTGAACGCGCCTTGACCGACGGCGCTTTGTGGCACGATCAGCACCACCGGCAGACGGCCTTCGCGTACCGCGTCTTCTTGGGCTTGGCGGGTTGACGGCGCAACACTGAAACGCACGTTATTGTCTTCAAGATACGCTTTCAGCTCGGGGGCGCGCTCAATTCCTACTGCGGGAACGGTGACAAAATGTTCGCGAAAATCGCCTTGCAGGGTCTTGCCCGCCAGCAGCAAGCCGCCCGCCACCAATAGCGGTCCCAGCATTGGATAAATCAGCGCCAACATCAAAGCACGGCGGTCGCGGCTGTGATCGCGCAGCTCTTTTTTCACCACAATCAACACCCGCCGTATCCAGCTGTTTGAGGTTTGCCCCGTCATTGTGCCGCCTTCGCTTTTGCTGATGTCCGCGCCAGGATGCGAACAAACACCTCTTCCAAGTCATCGGCACCGGCCTCGGTGCGCAGTTCATCAGGGGTGCCTGTGGCCACCGTGCGGCCTTCACTGACAATCACCAAGTCGTCACACAGCAAAGAGACTTCGCTCATGATGTGGCTGGAAATCAAAATGCAGTGCCCCTCGGCTTTCATCTCGGCGATCAATTCGCGCACCGCGCGCGAACTCATCACGTCCAAACCGTTGGTCGGCTCATCCAAAATCAGATTGTGTGGACGGTGAACCAGGGCGCGACCCAGGGCGACTTTGAGCTCTTGGCCGCGTGAAAAGCCCTTGGCCAAGCGGTCGGCGAAATCGCTCATCCCTAAGCGCGCGACCAGCTCGTCGATATCGGCTTCCAAGGCCGCACCATGGGCGCCATGTAGCTGGCCGAAATAACGAATGTGTTCGCGGGCGCTCAAGCGCGGATACAGGCCGCGCACGTCCGGCAATACCCCCAGTTGGCGTTGCGCCCGCATGCGGTCTGTGGCGACGTCCACGCCATCCACCCGCGCCGAGCCCTGATCAGCTGTGAGCAGACCGTATACGATGCGAAAGGCAGTGGTCTTGCCCGCACCGTTGGGGCCGATCAGACCCGTCACCCGGCCATCTTGCGCCGTGAGGCTCAAACCAGACAGGGCTTGAACCTGATCGAATCGCTTGGTGAGGTTATCCATCTCAATCATGGTCTGAGCGTATCATCCGCCGTTCGCAGATCAACCTTGTATTGGCACGGCGCTTGCTTTTTAAGGCCTGAATGAGACAGACGTCGCATTCTGCACATCGGGGGGACCGATATGGCGCGTATTTTGGTGATTGATGACGACCCCGATATCCGGGCTCTGCTCTCAACCTACTTTCAAGGCAACGGCCATCAGGTCTTTCAGGCCGAAGATGGTGCACACGGCATTGGTATGGCCGCACAACGTTGCCCCGATGTGGTGATTTTAGACGTCGATATGCCCGTGCTCGATGGTCACTCAACCCTGCATGTGATGAAAAGCGATCCAAAAATGTCCGCCATCCCGATCGTGGTGTTGACATCACATAACAACGTAGAAACCCGCGAACGCTTACAGCGCGCAGGTTGTGCAGAGTTTCTCGGCAAGCCGTTCGATTTGGGCCAGCTGGACCTAGCGGTTACAAACAGTCTTAAAGCGAGCCAGGCCTAGATGAAGAACTGGCGCTTTTCAATTGTCCACTCTCGTCTAGGGTTTACCCTTGACGTACAACTTGCGGGGTTCAGGATTTTCTCCTGACCCCGCTTTTTTTGCATCGTCCTTTGCAATTTGCAGTGCAATTTGCAAATTATGCGATGTTGCTCACCCTTGATGCTAGCTTGAGCGTTCATCGATCAGAGATTTAAACGCCCGGCTCGCCACTGCGATCATCGAGATATCGCTGATGTCGCCTGCCCACAATTCCGTCAACAATTGTTCGGTTCGGCTGATGGCGTTTTGATAGGTATCGGTCCACACTTTAATAGCCTTGCCTGGGTCCGTGACATTCTGCGAGACGTCCAGCACATGGGCGGTAAGGTTGTACTGGTGACCGAACAGCTCTTCCACCAATGCCGAAACCGCTAATTTCTGCCAGTGACTATCACTTGCCAGCGCTTCGCACGATGCCCGCAAGCGGCCCAAGCGGAACTTTGAGCCCACTGCGAAATACAGCGCCGCCACATCACACACTTTCAAGCCGCGCTGTTCGGCCAGCAATACGATGTCGATGCCAGACGCCATATTGACCAGACCCGCAATGCGCAAGGCTAGATCTTTCGGCACTCCGTCGGCGACATACACCTGCGCGCGCCGATCCAGATCGTCTAGATAGTGATCCGGCAACACGCTCGTCAGGCCCGCAAAAAGTTCGCTGTTGCCACCTTGAAAGCGCTCGACACTGGCCGCCAACGGTTGAGACGCAACGCCATTGCGCAAGAACCACATGGTGGCGCGATCCAAAAGCTTATTGATGTCGAGCAACATGGAAATCTGCGTATGGGCAGGAACTTTGTTGTCCAAGGCCTCAATGGGATGCCACATGTCACGCACCGAGAACACCTCACGCGCCATGATAAAGGCGCGCGCAATGTCGCCGGGGTTCATGCCGGTCTTTTCCATCAGCTGCGTCACAAACGTTCCGCCAACCCGGTTGATCATAGAATTGGTGACCCGCGTGGCGACGATTTCACGACGCAAGCGATGCTGGCCGATGTCGACTTGATATTTGCTTTGCAGCGGCGTCGGGAAATAGCGCAGCAAATCGCGTGTCAAAAACGGATCGTCGGGAAGATCGCTGGCGAGCAGTTCGTCGAACAGCCAGATTTTCGAATACGACATCAGTACCGAAATTTCCGGACGGGTCAGTCCTTGACCACCGATGGCGCGTTCATTCAAGGTTTCGTCGTCGGGCAGAAACTCGACATCGCGGTTGAGGCGGTCAGCTTTTTCCAGCATCCGCATGAGACGTATTTGATGGTCCACCAAGTCCGTGCCGCGCGTTTGAATGGTGGAGATGGCTTGGGTTTGCTCGTAGTTATCCCACAGCACCAGCGCGCCGACCTCATCGGTCATGCGTTCCAGCAACGCATTGCGGCTGCGCATGGTCAGCTTATTTTGCACCACCAAGACATCCAGCAAGATCTTGATGTTGACCTCATGATCGGAACAATCCACCCCGGCCGAATTGTCAATGGAATCCGTGTTCATGCGACCACCGGCCAACGCGTATTCAACACGTGCCCGCTGGGTAACGCCCAGATTAGCGCCTTCGCCGATGACCCTTGCGCGCACGTCGCGGGCATTCACACGCACCGCATCGTTGGTGCGGTCGCCTGCGTCCACGTGGCTTTCGCTGCTGGCTTTCAAATATGTGCCGATGCCGCCGAACCACAGCAAATCAGCGTCCAGTTTCAAGATCAGCTTGATCATGTCGTTTGGCGTCATTTTATCGACGCTGACACCGAAGAAAGTTTTCATCTCTTTGGACAGCGGCACCCATTTGGCGCGCCGCTCAAACACTCCGCCGCCTTTCGAGATCAACTTGGTGTTGTAATCGGACCACGCAGAGCGCGGCAGATCAAACAGACGCTGTCGCTCGATGAGGGACGTTTTTGGATTGGGATTGGGATCGATGAAAATATGCATGTGATTGAAGGCTGCGGTGAGGCGGATATGCTCGCTGAGCAACATACCGTTGCCGAACACATCGCCCGACATATCGCCGACGCCAACCACGGTGAAATCTTCCGTCTGGGTGTCGATGCCCATTTCGCGAAAATGGCGCTTCACGGATTCCCAACCGCCGCGCGCGGTAATGGCCATTTTTTTGTGGTCATAGCCGACGCTGCCGCCAGATGCAAAAGCATCGCCCAGCCAAAAGCCGTAGTCGGCCGAAACGCCGTTGGCGATATCCGAAAACGTCGCCGTGCCCTTATCCGCCGCGACCACCAGGTAGGGATCGTCGGGGTCATGACGGGCCACGCGCGGGGGTGGCAAAACCTCGCCTAAGCTGTCTAAATTATCGGTTAGGTCGAGCAAGCCGCGAATGAAGATCTTGTAGCATTCGATGCCCTCTTCCAAGGCGGCTTCACGGCCTCCTTCGGTTGGCGGGTTCTTGACCACAAAGCCGCCTTTGGAGCCCACCGGCACGATGACCGCATTCTTGACCTGCTGCGCTTTGACCAGGCCGAGAATTTCGGTGCGGAAATCTTCGCGTCGATCAGACCAGCGCAAGCCGCCACGCGCGACATTGCCAAAGCGCAAATGAATACCCTCGACACGCGGCGCGTAAACGAAGATTTCAAACTTGGGCCGGGGCAGCGGCAACTCTTCAATATCGCGGCTCGACAGCTTGAACGACAGCCAAGTCTTGCGTTCGCCATCGTCGGTGATCTGAAAGAAGTTGGTGCGCAATGTCGCGTCCACCAAATTGATGTAACGGCGCAAGATCCGGTCTTGGTCCGCACTGCTGACATCTTCCAATTGATCGAACAGTTTTTTGCGCAACCGCGTCGCCTTGCGGGTCGCCTTGACAACGGCGTCCTTGGCCGCGTGGGGCTGGAAACGCGCCATAAACATGTCGACAATGCCGCGCGTGATCGCCGCGTTTTCCACCAAGGTGTTGGCCATATACAATTCGGAAAATGTAATCCCGGTTTGGCGCAAGTATTTGGTGTATGCGCGCAACACCGTGACTTCACGCCAATCCAGCCCTGCCGACAAGATCAAAGCGTTCAGCGCGTCGCTTTCCATATCGCCGGACCAGATTTGATCGAACGCGGCGTGAAAGCGCGAACGCACGTCGTCGCCACTGCCCATCAGCTTGCCGCGCGGTTCCAGCCCAAAATCATGGATGATGATCTTATACGGCGCTTCCTTGCGCCGCGCACGGTAGGGAATTTCTTCCATCACCCTGAGGCCGAGGTTTTCCAGCATCGGTAAAATATCCGACAGCGCCACTGGCCCCTTGGGATTGTAGATCTTAAACCGCAATGGCGGACCTGACGGCGCGTCCAGCTGATACAGGTGTAAACCTAAGCGGCCAAAGATGTACGTCAGTTCAATGCGCTTTATGTCGTTGATGGTTTCGAGTGTCGAAAAGCTTTCTTCGTAATTGCGGTTGAACGCGTTTTGATAGGCATCCAAAAGGCGCATGCCTTCCATTTCGCCATTTTGCCCAACCAACGCACCGCCCAGACGATCTCCCCATGAACGCGTTAATTCGGCAATGCCCGCTTCAATGTCTTTGAGGTCGTATTTGGGAATTTTACCCGGCGTGGTCTTGATCACCACATGCAGACGGGTCAACGCGTCGTCGCCCAAATGCGCATAATGCGCCGTGACCGACCCGGAAAAAACGTCTTCCAAATGGGTCTGAATTTTTTTGCGCAAATCGGTGCTGTAGCGGTCGCGCGGCACGTAGATTAAGCAGCTGATAAAACGTTCGAAATCATCGCGGCGTAAAAACACCGAGACCTTCTGGCGGTCTTGCAGACGCAAAATGCCGAGGCTGGTTTCCAGCAACTGGTCGCTGGAAATCTGAAACAACTCATCACGGGGAAAGGTCTCCAAGATGTTCAGCAGCGTCTTACCGTTATGGCTACTCGACGGCAGACTGGCGCTGTCGAAGGTACCTTGAATTTTGCGCCGCAAAAGCGGAATGTCGCGCGCACTTCTGTTGTAAGCCCCGGCCGTAAACAGGCCGACGAAAATACGCTGACCGACCACGTGGCCTTTGGCGTCAAGACGCTTGATGCCAATTGAATCCATCTGCACGGGACGGTGAACTCGTGAACGCATATCCGTCTTGGTGACCAGCAGCAAATCGGGACGATTGACGAAGCTGCGGACCTCTGGCGGCATCTTCGCCAAATCGCGCAGCTCTTGAAACACCACCCGCGACAGATCGCTCAACACGCCCATGCTGCTGTTTTTGGCGACGGTTACCCGCGCCTGGGTGCCGGTGCCGGCGAATTCATATTCGCGGTAGCCCAGAAAGGTAAAATTGTCGTCGTGCAGCCAGCGCAAGAAATCGCGCACTTCGCTGACTTCTTCCAACGGCAAGGTCGCCGTCAGCGTTTCCAACTCATCAATCAGATCGGCCAGCGTGGCGCGCATGGAACGCCAATCGCGCACCGCCAGATCGATATCGCCGAGAACCTCCAGCAGGCCCGCCTTAATCTCGGCGTGGCACATTTCCGGCTGTTCATCGATTTGCAAGTGAATGAAGCTTTCGGCAACGACGCCCTTATCGACGCCGAGGAAAGCGGGTTGCAGCACGTCTGTCAGCTTGCCCGCCGCCGTGCGCCGCACCTGCATCACCGGATGGATCGACATATGAACGCCAAACCCTAGACGATTCATCTCGGCGGTGATGCTGTCGATCAAAAACGGCTTATCATTGGTGATGATTTCCACCACCGTGTGACCCAGATCCCAGCCTTCTTTTTGATCATTGGGATTGTAGATGGTGATGATCGGCTCACCTGCCTTGTGCTTAGCGGCAGATGCCAAATGGTGCATGGCGAGACCAGCCAAGGCTTCGGGATCTATGGATTCCAGGTCGTCAATCGCAAGGTGGTTGAAATACTGCCCAACAAATTGCTCAACACAAGATCGCTCATTTTTTTTGGCGCGCTTGCGGGCCCTATCAAGAATGATTTTTATAATTTTCGTACGACGAACATGATCTGCACTCAGCGGCATCTGATAGCCCTCCCGCTTTTAATCTTTAGTCCCCACACAAAGGCTAGTGCATTCCTGCTTAAATACAAAAGAAATTGCGAGGAAGGTTTAATTTTACCAGAGGGTTAACGTGACGTTTATTGACCTCGACCTTAGGCTATGAGACGCTATTGTGCGCTGGGGCATGCACGAACAGAGGATGCGCTCATCATGAACGGCGACGCCACGACCGAACCGCACGATCAAACGTTATCGGACAAAGAAGACCCCACCACTTGGGTCAGCCATCCCATCGACATCCGCATATCGGTGCCGTTTTTGCACACGCGGTATTATTTCACCATTGTCGCCGGGCGTGAGCGCCGCCCGGCCCACCGTCGCCGCACGGAACGCAATGATTTTCCCATCTTGACGTTCGGCAACGCTTTTTTTGTGCTTGGTGTCACCACGTTATTTACGCTGATGGGCTTGGCTTTCTTGATCGCGCGCAGCGCCATCATTGAATATTAAAGTGGAGAGAACGCCGTGAATTGGGCAAAAAAAATCCGGGCCCAGAGCCCGGTATTTTTTCGCCTTATGTGTGGAAGATGGAGCGGGCGATGAGATTCGAACTCACGACTTCAACCTTGGCAAGGTTGCGCTCTACCCCTGAGCTACGCCCGCGAACCGTCTTCCAAAAGGCGAGGCGGATAATACCCAGCCATTGGCGCAATGCAAGCCCTCTTTTGCACTTTTTTTACCAACGTTGTCATTAATTTGCCCAGCCGTTCACTCGATAGCCAACGGAGCAAGGATTCTCATGACCGATCTGCAGCCCAAAACACCGCAACACCTGTTCGACGCACTGAAACAAATAGCCATTTCTCACACCACCGTCACACACCAAGCCGTGATGACGGTTGAGCAAAGTCGCGCCTTGCGCGGCGACCTTCCCGGACGGCACAGCAAAAATTTATTCCTCAAAGACAAAAAGGGGAACCTGTGGCTAGTGGTCGCCGATGAGCGCCGCACCATCGACCTTAAAGCCCTGCGCCAACGCCTCGGTGTAGCGAACCTTTCGTTCGCTAAGGCCGAATTGCTGCTGGATGTTCTCGGCGTTACCCCTGGCTCCGTCACGCCGTTCGCCGTGATCAACGATCAGAGCGGACGCGCCACCGTCGTTATGGACAAGGCCTTGCTTGACGCCGACCAAGTCAGCTTTCATCCCCTGACCAACAATCAAACCACGACCATCACCGGCGATGACTTAGGTGAATTCCTCCGCGCCATGAACCACGAGCCCATAGTGATCGATTTTTCAGCCGACCATCAAATCGACTGATTAAACCCACTGCACCCTTGCGGAGTATGCCGTTTCCCGCCATTTATGGTGCAACGCCTTTCAATAGCCCAAGACTGATCGAGAGACCCGCACGATGAACGACATCATCCTTGACCCCAATCAGAGCACCCAAGCCTCTGCAGACACGCCAGCGCTCGATCTGGGCCCATCCCAAGCCCAAGCCCAAGTCCCGTCCGCAACGGCAGATGTAATTAAGGACTCTGATACCGATCATTTTGTTCAAGACGTTATCGAAATGTCACAACAGACCCCGGTGATCGTCGATTTCTGGGCGCCGTGGTGTGGTCCGTGCAAAACTCTGGGTCCCATGCTGGAAAAGCTGGTTAAGCGGGCAGGTGGGTTGATTAAGATGGTCAAAATCAATGTCGATGAAAACCAAGCCCTGGCGGGACAACTCCGCGTTCAATCGGTGCCCACCGTGTTCGCCTTCAAAGAAGGCCGACCCGTCGATGCGTTTGCCGGAGCCTTACCGGAAAGCCAAATTCAAACGTTTATCGATAAACTGATCGGCGATGCCAAACCGCCCATCGAAGCCGCGATGGAGCAAGCCCAGGCTGCGCTCAAGGCCGGTGACGCCGTGGCGGCGGAAAACATGTACACCGCCGTGCTTTCACAAGACACCAGCTTCGTTCCGGCCTTCGCCGGGATCGTTCGTGCCATCGCCGCACAGTGTGAATTTGAGCGCGCGCGTGAAATGCTGAGCAGTCTGGACGCCAAAACCCTGGCCAGCCCAGATGTGCAGCAAGCCATATCCGCGCTTGATCTCGCCGAACAAGGTGCCGGTACCGATCAGTCCCAAACCGAAGAGCTTCAAGCCGCAGTCGATCGCCAACCCAAAGACCCTGAGGCGCGGTTTGCCCTCGCCCAGGCCCTGTTTACCCTCGGTCATCACGAGGCGGCGGTCGAAAATCTTTTGGAGCTGGTGCGTATCAACCGTGACTGGAACGAACAAGCGGGGCGCAAGCAACTCATCAAGATTTTCGACACCTTAGGCCCGACCGATCCGCTTACCATCAACGCGCGCAAGCGATTGTCCGCGATATTGTTTTCTTAAATATAAGGCGATATAGGTTCACATGCTTGGCGAACATCCCCCTGAAACACTGCCCAACCTGCTGCCGGTTTTTCCGTTGACGGGCGCCGTGCTGTTGCCCTTCGGCCATTTGCCACTGAATATATTCGAGCCCCGTTATATCCATATGATCGACGATGCGCTTGGCTCCAGCCGCCTCATCGCCATGATCCAGCCGCGCGTGCCCGACAGCGGTCTCATCGCAAACGACGCTACGCTGTACGATATCGGCACCGTCGGGCGCATTATTCAGTTTAGCGACCCGGGCGATGGCCGTTACCTCATCACCCTGGAAGGTCTGAGCCGCTTTCGTGTTAAGTCGGTGAGCTTTGTCGATCCTGAACGCGGATATCGTTCGGTGGAAGCTGATTTTGAGCCTTTTCGTCATGACCTCGACCCCAGCAAGCACGAAGATCAGCCCAGTCGTGATCGCATTATCGCGCTGATGAGGACTTATTTTAACGAACAAGACATCGACGCCGATTGGGAGGTGGTCGATAGCGCGCCGTTTGAAGCCTTGGTCGCCTCGCTGGCGATGAGCTGTCCGTTCGCCCCTGAAGAAAAACAAGCGCTGTTGCAATGTGATAGCCATGAAGACCGGGCGCACATGTTGGTCGCCCTGTTCGAAATGAGTGGCGAGACCGGCCAACATACAGCTCGGCTCAAACATTGAGGAGATGCCCGCCATGACCGACACCCCGCACGATGTTGATCGGAAACTTTTGGAAATCCTGGTGTGCCCGCTCACCAAAAGTCCTTTGGAATACGACGCCGAGGCCCAAGAATTGATCAGCAAACAGGCCGGTTTGGCCTACCCCATTCGCGATGGAATCCCGATCATGCTTGAAAGTGAAGCCCGGGAACTCTAAATCTGAGCAAACGCTAATATACGCCGGTCACCTCCGGCCGCCTGACCGCTGCCCTATGGCGCACAGGCGCACACCGCGCAAAGGATACGTTATGATCGCTGCCACCCGTGAGTTTGGCCAAAGCCACACACCCACCGAAATTCGCCTGAACCGCGATGAAAAACGGCTCGAAATCGAATTCGATGACGGCCAGAGCTTTTCCATACCCGCCGAGCTGCTGCGCGTTGAAAGCCCGTCGGCAGAAGTCCAAGGCCATAGCCCCGACCAGAAAAAGCTGGTCGGTGGACGTCGTCACGTCAACATCATGGAAATCACCGCCGTGGGAAATTACGCGGTGGCGTTGAAGTTTGATGATTTGCACGACAGCGGCATTTACACCTGGGATTATTTTTACAACATGGGCCAAAACCAAGACGCCATTTGGGAAAACTACCTCAAGGAATTGGAAGCCGCAGGCATGAGCCGCGACCCGTCCTAAGGCCTAATCCGCTTACGAAACAAAAAGCCGCCGGGGCAATCTGGCGGCTTTTTTTGTATGAGCGCGTAATCGCGCACGGCCTTAGCTATCCCCAAATGACGTTGTTTATATTTCCGCAATGACAACATTGCACATTCAAAACAAATTATTATATGTGCGCATAATTCGATTTTTAGGCGCGCTAATGACTAGAAAAGTCGACTTAAATAACGACAAGTTCATATAGTGCATTTTTTAATTCATAGTGGCACGTAATATTGATACGCACGTCATGTGAAGACAAATTAAATGCACTAATCGATACATAGGCTATAGACCACTGCAATATCGATGGTTTTTGACCTCTGAACTGCAATCGTGGTTCAGAGTGTCTCACCGCGCATCAAACGCGGCAACTCACCCACTGTGCCCATGGCGTGGCGCATAAAAAATCGTTTCAGATCCGGAAATTGATTGACCGCCGCCATGCCCAGATCGCGTGCAAGCTTGATCGGTTCGATATCGTTTGAAAACAACTTCACCAGCGCATCGGTGACGCCGAGCATGAGATCGTTATCGAACCGACGCCAGCGCTGGTATTGTTCCAGCACCGCCAGTGACCCGATGTCTTGGCCCAAACGCCGGGCCTCAACCAGCACCTCGGCCAGCGCCGCCACGTCACGCAGCCCCATATTCAGGCCTTGTCCGGCAATCGGGTGCATGCCGTGAGCACTGTCGGCGACCAGCGCCAGACGTTCGGCGATGTAGGTTTCGGCGTATTGCAACGACAGCGGATAGGCAAAGCGCGGCCCGACCACTTCGATTTCGCCCAAAAAGTCGCCGAAACGCAATTGCAGCTCTTCCAAGAAGTCGTCGTCGTCCAGTTCCATCATGATCGGCCACAAATCCGCGCGCTCGGTCCATACAATAGATGAGCGACACGCGGGCTTATCCTTGGTGCCCGGCAGGGGCAAGATCGCGAACGGGCCCGACGGCAAGAAATGCTCTTGGGCACAAAAATCATGCGGACGTTCATGTTCCACCGTGCAAACGATGCCCGCCTGCTTGTAATCCCATTTGGTCAGCTTGATCCCGGCCGCGTCGCGGGTGGGTGAACGCCGTCCTTCACACGCCACCACCAGATCAGCGTGGATTTCGGTGCCGTCTTTGAGCGTCGCGCGCACACCGTCCTTGCTGCGCTCCAACGTTTGCACCTCATTGGGGGCAAAATAGGTCAGGCCCGTGGTTTTTGGAACCACAGCATTCAGACCTTTGCGGATCGAGCGGTTTTCCACCATGTAGCCGAACGGCTCGGCCTGCTCGTCACCCGTGGCGAGTTCTTCGTGATCGTAATGCAAAAACAGTGGCGAGCCGCCGTCGGCGACACGAATGTCGTGGATCGGCGCGGTTTCGTCCTTGATCATATCCCAAAGACCCACACCATCGAGCACCCGTTGCGACGACAACGCAATCGCCGACGCCCGACCGTCAAAGCCCTGATCGGTCCAACCGGCCATATCTTCTCTATCGATGGTCGCCACAGCAAAGCCGTTTTGCGCCAACGCCAACGACAAAGTCCCCCCCGCAAGCCCGCCGCCGATGACAAGAATGTCAGCTTTTACAGGCTTTGCGGTGCTGTGTTTGGCATGTGCGGAAACGTTCATGAGGCCGGTCCTGATCGAGCCGCATGGCCTGCGGCGGTTTAAGTGTTGCGCCCTAGAATCCACCGCGCGCCCGCTTTTGTCCAGTCTGCTGATACACGACACATAAATATGCTTATTTAATAGGCGAACAACTTATTATGCATAAATTTTAGGCAATATTTCACTCCATTTTGGTACCTTCTGAGCGCGTGATAAATCTTTAACATACTGATTTATAACAAAAATAATAGCCTCATGTGGAGTCTGGCACGGCCCTTGAAATAGAGGAGCTGCCGGACCAGTGGTCCAGGCGCGAACCCATCCGAGGCGCATGAGCGTCATAACACGGGGAATTAGAGCGATGAAACTTATCATGGCCATCATCAAGCCCTTCAAGCTCGATGACGTGCGCGAGGCCCTCACCGGACTCGGTGTCGAGGGTATGACCGTTACCGAAGTCAAAGGTTACGGCCGCCAAAAAGGTCAAACGGAAATCTACCGTGGAGCCGAATACGAAATTCACTTCCTTCCCAAGGTCAAGGTCGAGGTCGCTGTTGCGAACGATCAAGCCGAGCGCACCGTTGAAGCGATCAGCGCCGCAGCGGGCACCGGCAAGATCGGCGATGGCAAAATCTTTGTCATCGACCTGGAAAAGGCCGTGCGCATCCGCACCGGCGAAACCGACGACCAGGCCCTGTAGGAGATTAAATCTATGAAAAAACATCTCATCATTCCGGGCCTGGCTGCCGCCGTCGCCTTGATGGCTGCCCCGGCCTACGCCGTGGACGCGGAAACCGCGTACATTCTCAACAGCTTTTCCTTTTTGGTGAACGGCGCACTGGTCATGTTTATGGCTGCGGGCTTCGCCATGCTGGAATCGGGCCTGGTGCGGTCCAAAAACACCGCCACCATCTGCCTCAAAAACATCACCCTATACGCCATCGCCGGCATCATGTTCTACGCCGTCGGTTATAACCTGATGTATATGGACGTCACCGGCTATATCGGTTCGTTCATGCCGTGGGCTGCCGACGACGCCGCCGCACTGGCAGAAACCAGCGCCAATTTTGAAGCAGGCTATTCGGCTTCTTCGGACTGGTTCTTCCAGATGGTATTTGTCGCCACCGCAGCCTCGATTGTTTCTGGCACCGTTGCCGAACGCATCAAACTGTGGCCGTTCCTGATCTTCACGATCGTTTTGACCTCCGTTATCTACCCGATCCAAGGTTCTTGGACGTGGGGCGGCGGCTGGTTGACCGAAATGGGCTTTGCCGATTTCGCCGGCTCTTCCATCGTTCACTCGGTCGGCGGCTGGGCTGCACTCACCGGCGCCATCATCCTCGGCGCACGTAAAGGCAAATACGGTGCGGACGGATCCGTGCACCCGATCCCGGGCGCAAACCTGCCGCTCGCCACACTGGGTACCTTTATCTTGTGGCTCGGTTGGTTCGGCTTTAATGGCGGTTCAGTTCTGGCATTGGATTCCGCCAGCAACGCAGTCGCTATGTCGAACGTCTTCGCCAACACCAACATGGCTGCCGCCGGTGGCGTGGTCGCTGCGGTGATCCTCACCCAGTTGGTGTACAAAAAAGTCGATCTGTCCATGGCGCTCAACGGTGCCATCGGTGGCTTGGTTTCCATCACCGCCGGTCCCGACACCCCGACGCTGGGTTCCGCGATCTTGATCGGTGGCGTCGGTGGCGCGATCGTGGTGTTCGCCGTGCCGTTGCTCGACAAGCTGAAAATCGATGACGTGGTCGGCGCCATCCCGGCTCACTTGTTGTGCGGCATCTGGGGCACCATGGCGGTTCCGCTGACCAACGACGGCGCAAGCTTCGTGACGCAGCTGACGGGTGTTGTCGGTATCGGCGCCTTTGTCATCGTGTCCTCCGCCATCGTGTGGATGGTCTTGAAATTCACCATCGGTATTCGGGCTGACGAGGAAGCCGAAGCTATGGGTCTCGACAAAGTCGAGCTCGGCCTCGAAGCCTATCCGGAGTTTGGACGGGGCGCCCACAGCATCTGATTCCCCAACCACCCCGTCCAAGCAGAGGGCCGGAGACGCAAGTCTCCGGCCCTTTCTTTTGCGCTATTTTTAGGCAACTGCTTCTTTCGTGCTCACAAATGATGCGGATCTCACTTGCACAAATTTGCGCCACGTCTCATCTTCTTGCCTTCATATCAAAGTGTTGTCGCCCTTGCGACAAACTGGCATGAAACTTGAGATACCCAAGCAGGCCCGTTTGGGGGGCCTTTTCGATGCTGTGACAACAATTGTTGGGGATATATCGCCATGCAAGCGGGTATGGACGTCTTTTTTGTGCTGATGGGTGCGGCCATGGTGCTGGCCATGCACGCCGGTTTCGCTTTTTTGGAAGTGGGCACCGTGCGGCGCAAAAACCAAGTGAACGCACTGGTCAAAATCATCACCGACTTCGCGACGTCGACCATCGCGTACTTTTTCATCGGATATTCGGTTGCTTACGGGGTGAATTTTTTCGCCTCCGCCGATGTTCTGACCGGTGCGGCCGAAGATTCGCCGTTTGCCGCCAACGGCTACGATCTGGTCAAATTTTTCTTTTTGCTGACCTTCGCCGCCGCCATTCCCGCGATCATTTCCGGCGGCATCGCCGAACGTGCGCGTTTTTGGCCGCAGCTGGTCGCCACGGCGATCTTGGTGGCGGTGGTCTACCCCATATTTGAAGGCATGGTGTGGGGCACGCGCTTCGGTTTTCAGGACTTTGTCGAAAGCGTCGCCGGTGCGCCGTTCCACGATTTCGCAGGCTCCATCGTCGTGCATGCGGTCGGCGGCTGGCTGGCGCTCGGCGCGGTGGTGATGCTCGGCGCACGCCAGGGTCGTTATAAAAAGGATGGCAGCCTGGTGGGTATTCCACCGTCGAACATCCCATTTTTGGCGCTGGGTTCGTGGATTTTGGTGGTCGGCTGGTTCGGCTTCAATGTCATGAGCGCACAATCTGTTGAAGGCATCACCGGTTTGGTGGCGATCAATTCCCTGATGGCGATGGTCGGTGGAACCTTGGCCGCCGTGGTCGCGGGTCGCAACGATCCGGGCTTCATTCACAACGGCGCGTTGGCCGGCTTGGTCGCGGTGTGCGCGGGTTCCGACATCATGCACCCGCTGGGCGCGTTGGCGGTCGGCTCAATTGCGGGCGTCCTGTTCGTGTGGGGCTTCAACCAGTGCCAGGAAAAATGGAAAATTGATGATGTGCTCGGCGTGTGGCCGCTGCACGGCATGTGCGGCCTTTGGGGTGGCATCGCGTCGGGTATTTTTGGTCTCAAAGCCCTGGGCGGCCTGGGCGGCGTGACCTTCTTGGCGCAACTGATCGGATCGCTCAGCGGCGTGGCTTTTGCGCTGGTCGGCGGGTTCCTCGTTTACGGTGCGTTGAAGATGGCCATCGGCATTCGCTTGGATCCCGAAGATGAATTTCGCGGCGCGGATCTCAGCTTGCATCACATCAGCGCTTATCCCGAAGAAGATACCCACGCTTAAGCATCACAGCCGTTCAAACTCACAAAAGGGTCGGAGGCAAAAATCTCTGGCCCTTTTTCATACCCTAAAGCGCGCAAAAGTCGCCACAGGCTAGTCACATTTAATCTTCATACTGAGGGTTCGTTGTTAAGGTCTTATAAAGCCTCACGGTGTACAAAAAACTATGGCTTGGCTGACCGATAAAATAGGGTCCGGGCCCCTGCTGCCGGAAGGCAGTTCGGCCTTTTTTGCCCGCCGGGTGAGTGAGCTCACCGGTGCGGGCCTCATTGTGCTTGGTGTCGTCTATGTGACGGCGCTGATTTCCTACGCACCGACCGACCCTTCGTTAAACGCCGCTGCCGATGGCCCAGTGCAAAACTGGCTAGGGGCATCCGGGGCGATTATCGCCGATTTGATGGTGCAGACCTTTGGCCTTGCTGCCGTGGCGCCTGTGCTGGCTGTGTTGGCTTGGGGCATGTTGTTGGTCCGTAAATTGGGTGTGCGTCTGCTGTGGCTGCGCATCACCTGCGCGCTGACGGCAACGGTGGTGCTCACCATTGCCTTGAGTGTTTTGCCCGCCTTTGCCAGCTGGCCGCTGGCGACCGGGCTTGGCGGCGTTACCGGCGCGGTGCTGTTGGAACGCCTCGCCAACCTGTTGCACTGGCTCGGCTCCACGCGGATGGAACTCAACGCGACCATTATTGCGGCTGTCTTGACCTTGCCCGGATTGGCGGCATTGATCTGGTCGCTGGGTTTGCCCACATCGGACTGGAAAGCCATGGGCCGTTTACTGGCGCGGGCCAATCATAAAGTCGGCGCACTGATGCTTATGGCTTTCGGCCAATCCTTCGGACGCATGCCATGGAAACGTTCTGCCGCAGACGACGACGATGCCTTTGACGATCTGGAGCTGAGCGAAACAGGCAAAAAAAGCCTCGCCAAAGCCAAAAGCCGTCGCACCAAAGCCGCCACGCCCGCAAAACCCAAAGCGGCCGCGAAGGGCTTGGTGGAAAGCAGCTCAACCCGCGTTAAACCGGGTCGCAAGGCCCAGGCATCGCGCCAGCGCAGCCTCGACCTTGGCCTCAACAGCACATATCAGCTGCCGCCGCTTGATATCCTCGACGCACCGGAACCGACCAATCACGGTCACCAGCACTCCAAACAAGCGCTGGAACAGAATGCTATCATGCTGTCCAGCGTGCTGGAAGACTTCGGCGTCAAAGGTGAAATCGTCAAAGTGCGCCCCGGACCGGTGGTCACGTTGTATGAACTTGAGCCCGCACCCGGCACCAAAACGTCACGGGTGATCGGTTTATCCGATGACATCGCCCGGTCCATGAGCGCGGTTTCGGTGCGCGTCGCCACGGTGCCTGGGCGCAACGTCATCGGCATCGAAATGCCCAACCAAACCCGCGAAATGGTTCATTTGCGCGAATTGATCGCGTCTCAAGATTTTGAAAAAGCCAAAGGCGCGCTGAATCTAGCGCTCGGCAAAGACATCGGCGGCCACCCGGTGACCGTCGATTTGGCGCGCATGCCGCACCTTTTGGTCGCCGGTACCACTGGTTCCGGTAAATCGGTGGGCATCAACGCGATGATTTGCTCGCTGCTGTATCAGTATTCACCCGACCAGTGCCGTTTCATCATGATTGATCCGAAAATGTTGGAGCTCAGCGTTTATGACGGTATCCCCCACCTGCTCAGCCCGGTGGTGACGGAACCGAGCAAAGCGGTGGTGGCGCTCAAATGGGCGGTGCGTGAAATGGAAGATCGCTACCGTCTAATGAGCCAGATGGGCGTGCGCAACATCACCGGCTACAACCAACGTCTTGGCGAAGCCGTCAAACGTGGCGAAGTCCTCATGCGCACCGTGCAAACGGGCTTCGATACCGACGGCAAACCAGTCAACGAAGATCAGCCGCTGTCCATGGACCCGCTGCCCTACATCGTGGTGGTGGTCGACGAAATGGCTGATCTGATGTTGGTTGCGGGCAAAGACGTCGAGGCGGCAATCCAACGTTTGGCGCAAATGGCGCGTGCGGCGGGCATCCATTTGATCATGGCCACCCAGCGCCCGTCGGTGGATGTGATCACCGGCACCATCAAAGCCAATTTCCCAACCCGCATCAGCTTTCAGGTGACGTCAAAGATTGATTCTCGCACCATCTTGGGTGAGCAAGGCGCGGAACAGCTTCTCGGTCAGGGCGATATGCTGTATATGGCAGGCGGCGGTCGCATCACCCGCGTACATGCGCCGTTCGTATCCGATGAAGAAGTGGAAGATGTGGTGTTGCACCTCAAAGATCAAGGCGTACCTGAGTACATCGAATCCGTCACCGAAGAACAAGTCAGCAGCACGGATATGCTTGCGGCCGGTGGTGGGACGAAAGAAGATGAGCTGTACGACCAAGCCGTCGCGCTGGTCGCGCGCGAAGGCAAGGCCTCGACCAGTTTCGTCCAACGTCACCTGCAAATCGGCTACAACCGCGCCGCACGCATCATAGAACGTATGGAAGCCGAGGGCGTGGTCAGCAAAGCCAACCGCGTCGGACGGCGAGAGGTCCTCATCGGCGATGTCAGCGCAGCCTAAAGCGTCCCACATTGATAACAATCCGGTACTACCCGGTATTCCCAACCGGCCGTTTCCTTTGAAGCGTGTTGTGGGCACACTTTTAGCGGTGGCCATCGCCTTTTGTGCGGCCGCGCTATTGCTGCCCAAGCAAGCCGACGCCAAAGACGCCATCGGTTTGCAAAAGAGCCAAATCAGCCAAATTGAAAAGGTTCAAGACTACTTGAACGCCATCTCCACCCTGCGTGCGCGCTTTATGCAGATCACCAGCCAAGGCAATTTCGCCCAGGGCGAATTCATGTTGTCGCGTCCCGGTCGCATGCGCATCGATTATGATGCGCCGGTACCTGTGCTGATCGTGTCTGATGGCACGCTGGTGATGTACAAAGACGAAGAGCTTGACCAACTGAGCTATGTGCCGCTAAGCACCCTGCCCGCATCCATGTTCATCGGCGAAACCGTCAACTTTTTCGGCGACGATTTGTTGATTACGGATTTTGAACACGAAAAAGGCGCGTTACGACTTACACTTCAGCGATCCGAAGACCCAATGGAAGGCAGCTTGACGCTGGTGTTTTCCACCGCACCCCTGGCGCTGAAAAAGTGGTCCGTGATCGACGCGCAAGGCATCACCACCACGGTTTCTCTGCTTGGCCCGACGTTCGGTGAAACGCTGGATGAAAACTTATTCGAAGTCGAAAACCGCATCTTGCCGCGCAAGAAAGACTGATCAGCACCTCTCAATAATCACATACCACTGGTAGACCCGGCCACATCTTCCCATATCTAAGGTATGGTAGATGCGCAACGCATCGACCAATCCGTTGTGTGGTTTCTCCCCCCAATACCAACAACGGCCCCTTTAGTGGGACGAAAGCCCGGTCACCCCCCTGGCCGGGCTTTTGGTTTCGGCCTTTGGTTTCAGGGCACCAGACGATATCCGCCCGGTTCCGTAACCAAAATTTCCGCATTGGAGGGGTCGATCTCCATTTTTTGCCGCAAACGATAGACATGCGTTTCCAGTGTATGTGTCGTTACGCCTTCGTTATAACCCCAAACTTCCTCCAAAAGCTTGTCCCGACCGACCACGCGGCCACCATGGAGGTACAAAAATTTGAGAATTTGCGCTTCTTTGTCCGTCAACCGTATGGGGCCGATACCTGGTTTTTGACCTTCCGCTGGGGTGGTCGTAAGAAGTTTCGAACCCGGACAGAATGCAAACGGCCCGATCCCCAGTACAGCATCGTCGCTTTGTTCAAATTGACGAATGTGCGCGCGAATGCGCGCCACCAAGACCCCAAGCTTAAAAGGCTTGGTGACATAATCCGTGGCGCCGGCGTTCAGACCACGGATGGCATCGCTGTCACTGGCGGAGGCCGTCAACATGATGATCGGAGCCATCAAGCCGTCTGCGCGCAGCAAACGGCAGGTTTCACGCCCACTAATGCCGGGCATTTCAATGTCGAGGATCACCAAATCGAAATAGCCATTTTTTGCTATTTCCAACCCGGCTTCACCTGTGTGAGCACAGGCGCACTGAAACCCTTCCATGGCTGCAAGCTGTTCGCTTAGCATTTCGGTTAGAATTTCATCATCGTCGATAATCAGAATACGCTTGCCTTCGCTCATGTCGCTATCCTACTCGGGCACATGTTCAACGATCTGTGATAATATATCGGGTGCCACCGTCAACTCGGCAATAACGCACTTCACTGCATTCGCTCTTTTCTTACATCCGCGCCATGGGGTAATGTCCAGCGGGTAATGTCCAGCAAAAGCCTGTGCATTATTATGGCACAATTCGAATACCGCCCCAATGAGGTCCTGACTTTCCAATGCCCCATCGCCAACACCTCCTGCCCATGCCAGCCACACGCGAGCCTGCGTCTTTGCTGAGCGTTGACCGCGCTGTGTTTGAACTGCGACGCGGACGTGTCGTCGCGATCGCCGCCGCAGAAGGTGCGCGCGCCTTGGTTATGGCTGCGGAAGGGGCGAGCCCCGAAAGCCTTGTTGATCTCGCTAATTTGGCAGGCAGTGAGCCGACCCTCACCATTACACGGCGCCGAGCCGAGGTGTTGAGTTTATCGGAAAAAACCAGTGACGATACGGGTTCGGTGCTGGCGCTAACCTTGTCGGGAGGTTTAGACGCCGAAGCCGTGCTGCGTCTGGCCGATCCGCTCACCGAAGCACCGACCGCCGAACTCAAGCGCACCACCATTCATCGCGTCGCCAAACATGGACCACAAAGTGCCGCCGTGGGCTTGACCAAAATCGCGCGGCTTTTGCCCGCTGCCTTGGTTGCCACCATCGAAGACCCCGAAAGCGCCGATCTAGCTGGTTGGGTCGCACGACGCAATTTGGCGCTGGTTGACGCCGGCGATATTTTTCAATACGAACGCACCGCCGCACGCACCCTCAAACGCATATCGGAGGCCCGCGTTCCACTTGAAGATGCCGAACACACCCGCATCATCGCCTACCGTCCGCAAGACGGTGGCCTTGAGCACCTCGCCATCGTGATTGGCGACCCAAAACCCTCGGACGTGGCTTTGGTGCGTATACACAGCGAATGTTTCACCGGTGATCTTTTAGGATCTTTGCGCTGCGATTGCGGCGATCAATTGCGCGGTGCCATTCAGGCCATTGGGTCCAGCGGCGCGGGCGTATTGCTTTACCTTGCCCAAGAAGGTCGCGGCATCGGTTTGGTCAACAAGCTGCGCGCCTACACTTTGCAAGATCGTGGTCTCGACACCTTGGACGCCAATGAAATGCTTGGCTACGACGCGGATGAGCGGGTTTACCTGCCCGCCGCAGAAATGCTCAAAGATCTTGGGCTGAAACAGGTCAAATTGCTGACCAACAACCCGGATAAAGTTTCCGCGCTATCGAGCTGCGGTATCGAGGTCGCCGAGCGGGTTGCGCACGCCTTTCCGTCCAACAAACACAATGAGCAGTACCTCGAAACCAAGAAAGCCAAGGGTGGCCATTTGTTCTAAACCCCACACACATACGACGCCCGCCCGGCAATTCCAGCCGGATACGCGTTATTGGCGGCAGATCTTGCCGGGCATTTCTGACATTACGCAGCCGTATCAATCTGTATCTTATTGATAATATACATTGTTATTATTGGCATCCGCTTTGCAATGCACACGTACGGCCTTGGGCGCACCTTGTCTATGGCGAACAAAAGCGGATTTGAGATATGGATATATCCCAATACCGGGCTGATAGCCTGCTTGCGATACGCGATCCAGCGCGAGAGAGCGCAAAAGCGCCCATCTCGCCGGTCGATGCCATTGTCGGCGGCCAGATTCAACAGCCCGATGAAGAAAGCGGTGGCTTTCTTGATACCCTGTTGGACACGGTTAACCCCCTACAGCATATCCCCGGCGTGTCGCAGGCTTACCAGGCGGCAACCGGAGATGAAAGCGGCGCCCTGTCGAACATGGCCGGTGGTTTTTTGTTCGGCGGTCCGGTGGGATTGGCGGCTGGTGCGGCAACCTCATTTTTTGAAATGCTCACCGGTAAAGATCTGATGGGCCATGCGATGGCTTTTTTTCAAGGTGATGACCCTACGGGCGGCATCGAGCACCTAGAATCAACCGCAAGCGCTCACACCGAAGCTCTGATGAAACCTTATGGTACGTCACTCAGTGTTGAAAATTACCAAGAATTTGCTGCCGCTAAAGGTGCCCAGAAACTAGGCATCGGCGCGAGCGCCAGTGACGTCGGCTGGGCAGCGAACATTTGGACCGACAAAGCACTCAAAGACGCGACCGGACTGTATGAAAACAATCAAGGCTTAGGCGATCCGGCACAGCGCGCCAATAGGCAGCCCAATGAGGCCATTGTCTAACTTAAGGGTTGGCTCATTGTAAAAATGAAGATCGTTGTCGAACCCACTGGTTTTATTGATTTTAAAGGACTGAAATTGCGCTGCACTCTCGGTCGAGGTGGACTCAGCGCACATAAATGCGAAGGTGACGGTGCAACGCCGATCGGGGCATTCAAACTTGGTCGGGTGTTTTACCGTCCGGACCGGTGCGCAGACATCCCCATCACCGGGCTTAAGATTCAAGCTATGACGCCGAACATGGGCTGGTGCGATGATCCCACCCACCCCGATTATAATCAGCTCATCGCCCTGCCTCACCCCGCCAGACACGAAACCTTGTGGCGCGAAGATCATGTTTATGATGTGGTTGTTGAGATTCTTTACAACACAGAGCCCATTATATCAGGACGCGGCAGCGCCATTTTCATGCATGTCGCCAAGCCCGATTATACGCAGACTGAAGGCTGTATTGCCTTGAAATATGACGACCTTATATACCTGTTGCGGATGTGTAATGATGATGACGAAGTGGTTATCGTCGACGTTTAGGCGAACTAAAGAGCCTGTGGCTTGGGTCGCGATCCAAAGATCGCCGTGCCGACGCGCACATGGGTTGCGCCAAATTGAATGGCGGTCTCAAAATCCCCACTCATGCCCATGCTCAAGCCCTGCAATTGATTGCGCGCGGCAATTTTCGCCAACAAGGCAAAATGTAACGAAGGTTCTTCATCCGCGGGTGGTATACACATCAAGCCCACCACATCGAGGCCCAAATCTTCCCGACACAATCGGATGAAATCATCCGCGTCGCGCGGGGCAATGCCCGCTTTTTGCGCCTCTTCGCCGGTGTTGATCTGAATAAATACGGGCAAGCTCTTGCCCACACGGTCCATTTCCCTGGCCAAAGCGCGAGCGATTTTTTCCCGATCGATGCTTTCAATCACGTCGAAGGTCGCCACCGCGTTTTTAACCTTGTTGCTTTGCAGCGGTCCAATGAGGTGAAGCACGGTATCTGGAAAATCTTGGCGCAAGGCTGGCCATTTCTGTTCGGCTTCTTGGACTCGGTTTTCACCGAACAGCCGCTGACCCGCTGCAAGCACGGGACGTATGCGGTGATCATCGTGATTTTTGGACACCGCCACCAACGAAACCGACCCTGGGGTGCGATTGGTGCCATGCTCCGCCACCTTGATCATGGTGCGCACCTCGGCCAATTGGACGGTGGGATCAAATTGAACGTCTTGTGAAGACATATCGTATAGGCTCCGGCTAGGCTGAGGGACAAACGAATGATACAAACATCCCTATGGCGAAGCTAGCAAAGCTGGGCGCGCGGCACAATTGCTCGCGTTTCGGCAAGACCCGAAATGTTTTACCGCAGTGTTATATGCTGAGTGATTCGGTGCGCCTACCTGATCCAACCGAAGTGTTGAGCAAACTGCCGCGCGGGACATGCATCATTTTACGTCATGCTGATCCCAACGCTCGCGCTCAATTGGCAGCGCGCATCATTGCACCGGCTCATAAACTTGGCTTGAAGGTGATTATTGCCAATGATCTGCGCCTTGCGTTGCGTATGGGTGCGGACGGTATCCATATGTCCGAACGCATTGCGCGTTTCGGTCGGTCACGAATTGCGTTTCATAAGCCCGGGTTTCTGTGTACCGCAGCCGCGCACAACCGCATGGCTTTGTGGCGGGCCCATCGCGCTGGCGCAAACGCCGCCTTGTTGTCGCCCGTGTTTCCTACACACAGCCATCTGCATGCACGTACCTTAGGCGTTTTGCGCTTTGGAATCTTGGCGCGCCTCAGCCCCATACCCGTTGTCGCTTTGGGCGGCATCTCGCATGCCAATGCAGCACGATTGCGCTCAGGTTTCAAATATCGGAAGGCTCTGGCTTGCGGGCTCGCCGCCATTGATGCGTGGCGCGACTAATACTTCATTGCGTTATGTAGGCTGCCATTCACAAAAGTGAATTGAGCAAAAAGAAAGGGCGGCCGAAGCCGCCCTTTCCATAGTCTTTCGACCAAAGTTTACTTCAACTTAGAAGCCAACTTCGATACCAGCGATCACGCCGCTAACGGTACGGGCAGCGTTAGCCACAGTACCGGTGCCTTCGAGATCAGCTTTGGAGTGGTAGTAATCAGCCGTCAAAGCAACGCCAGCACCCATGTCGTAGGTTGCTGCGATGTTCCACTTGGTGTCTTTGTCGTCACCAACGATGCCGGACTGACCATCTTTCTCATCCTGCATGTAAGCAGCGGAAACGCTGTACGGGCCGGTTGCGTAAGCAACACCCAGTTCCCAAGCTTTGCCGTTTTGGCTTTCGGTCGCAGCAGCCAAGGTGGAGCGACGATCATCAAAGTCAGCATAACCACCGCCAACGGTGAAGCCAGCCATACCAACGGTCAAACCGAAGTGAGTGGTTTCACGATCGATGTCAGCGCGAGCGCCACGGGTGAGGCTTGCGTTGAGAGCAACGCCGCCCATGTCGCCGGAGTAGCTGGCGCCATAAGCATAGCTATCAAAGGACCCGCCGGTAACGCGAGCTGCGTTAGAAGCGTTGCCATCTTCAGCAGCGGAGTAGGAAGCACCAACGGTGACACCGGAGAAATTCGGTGAGATGTACTTCAACTTAGCGGAATCACCACCCCAGGAAACGAAGTCGGAACCGTGAGCAGCGCTCGCAAAGGCGGAGCTAGCAACAGTGGAAGTGGTTGCAACAGCGCCCCAAGTCTCACCGGTATCGGTCCAGTCAAAGTTGCCAGCGTTCGGGACGCGAACTGCGTTGTCGCTACCGAAGTGCGGGTGGTTACCAACGCTCATGGAACCCATGGCGTCGGAGCTGATGGTCAACCAGGAACGGTCAATGTTGTTGGTTGCAGCGCCATCGGCTTCCATTTCGACGCGAGCGGCAACTTTGATGCCGTTGTCGAGGGTGGTGTTGCCGGTGAAGTAGATCTCGGTGTTAGAACGCTGGCCGAGGTCTTTGTCACGCGCGGTGTCGGAACGGGTCGATGCAACTTCGTCATTGTTGGCGAGACCAACATAGTGACGCATGAAGCCGCCGAGTTCCAATTTGATTTTATCAGCAGCGAATGCTTCGCTGGACATGGTGCCGAGGGCGATGACAGCCGTGGTACCGAGCAGAATCTTTTTCATGGTTTCTCCTATACGTTTTATTCGTTACCGCGCTTAATTTCGTGTGTTGGTTATTCACAAACCATGAAACACCACGTCGCGATAGACGTTTACCCCAAATGGATGATGCATGCTGGACTGACGCAAACATAAAATCAAGAAACTCTAAACCCTTTCCCGCTCATAATTTACTCGACGTGATAAATTTGCAACAGATTAGCCTATGCGGGCCGCATATAGCTTCAATATTGTATAATATGTACAAATTCTAAAATTATGCATCCTGTGACACGTACGCTACACCATGTCCTTATGCGCCGCACTTATGACCATCATTTCGCTTTATATCCGGCGAGAGGCATCGAATACGAACGCCTGCGTGGAAAATCGACCTCAATACGCACTTCGCCCGTTGCCCCAAACGCCAAGCTGCGTATTATTAGGCAGAATTTTGGCCTCTTTATAATACGTGGCGCATAGACGTGACGACTGGGGCGCGACACCGGGGCTAAGCCCCACCTGATTTTGCCTGCGGAGATATTGCACAAGATGAAAAAGACCACCTTACAACTGACTGTTATCTCGACAGTCCTGCTCTCGGTCACCCTGGGCGCATGCTCAGGCGGCAAAGTCCTTACCCCGCGCAAAAAGCAGGCGGGCGAAATCGGCAAACAATACGAAGAGGTCAATCCGCGTGACTCTTTGTTTGGTGAAGGCGGCATCCAATTTGGCAGTGACCCCAAAAAACAAGCCGGTACTGCTGGCAGTGGCGGAATTGGCGTGAATTCATATCTATGGCGCGCCTGCCTGGACACCATTGCCTTTATGCCCGTCACCAGCGCCGATCCATTCGGGGGCGTGATCATCACCGATTGGTATTCGCCCGGCGAAACGCCTGCGGAACGCTTTAAGCTCAATGTCTATGTTCTGGGTCGTGCTCTTCGGGCAGATGGTATCCGTGTCTCGGTTTTCCGCCAAGTTGATGATGGTGCCGGAAATTGGCGCGACGCAGCTGTAGAGCAAGGGGCTGACCGTAAACTCGAAGACGCCATCTTGACCCGGGCGCGCCAGTTGCGCAACGAAACCCGTATGCAGCAGAACTGATCGAATTTCCCCAAAGACCACGCCGTTTTATCTCGACAACTCGCTATAGGACTACGCCCGCACATGTCGCGCTACAACTTCAAAGAAGCCGAAGCCAAGTGGCAACAGGCCTGGGAACAACAAGGCACTTTCACGGTGACCGAGGACCCGGAACGCGAAAAATACTACGTCCTGGAAATGTTTCCCTATCCATCAGGCCGCATTCATATGGGCCATGTGCGCAATTACACCCTTGGTGATGTGGTGGCGCGGTTCAAACGCGCTCAAGGCTTAAATGTTTTGCACCCCATGGGCTGGGATGCATTTGGTCTGCCCGCCGAAAATGCCGCCATCCAAAACGACACCCACCCCGCCGTTTGGACCGAACGCAACATCGCGACCATGAAGGCACAGCTCAAAACCATGGGCTTGTCTTACGACTGGGACCGCGAAATCGCCACCTGCACGCCCGAATACTACAAACACGAACAAAAAATGTTCCTCGATTTCCTCAAGGCGGGCCTAGCTTACAAAAAGGAATCGTGGGTCAATTGGGATCCGGTTGAAAACACCGTGCTTGCCAACGAACAGGTCATCGACGGCAAGGGCTGGCGCTCCGGCGCGCCGGTGGTCAAAAAGCAACTGTCGCAGTGGTTTTTGAAAGTCACCCAATACGGCGATGATCTGCTTAAGGAACTCAAGACCCTGGACCGCTGGCCGGAAAAAGTCCGCATCATGCAGGAAAACTGGATTGGTCGCTCCGAAGGCGCGCGGGTCTTTTTTGAACGCAGCGATTGCGACGAAACCCTGGAAATCTACACCACGCGTCCCGACACGCTGTTCGGCGCGTCATTCATGGCGATCGCCGCCAACCATCCGGTTGCACTTGATCTGGCCATAAACGATGCAGACTTAAACGCCTTCATCCAAGACTGCAATGCACTCGGCACCTCAGAAGCCGCCATCGAAAGCGCGGAAAAAAAGGGCTACAAGACCCCGCTGAGCGTCAAGCATCCGTTTATCGAAGGTCACACCCTGCCCATTTATGTAGCCAACTTCGTGTTGATGGAATATGGCACCGGGGCGATTTTCGCCTGCCCTGCCCACGATCAGCGCGATATGGACTTCGCTCGCAAATACGACCTGCCGGTGATTCCCGTGGTCGCCCCCAAAGACATTGCCGGCACCGATCAAGAGGCCGATTGGTTGGCCGATTTCGCCGCCAACGCCAACGAAGCGGTCACCGATGACGGTGTGGCGGTCAATTCCGACTTTCTCAACGGTCTCGATGTTAAAACCGCCAAAAGCACCGTAATCGCTAAGCTTCAAGACATGCATCGCGGCCAGGGCACGGTGCAGTTTCGCCTGCGCGACTGGGGTATTTCGCGCCAGCGCTATTGGGGCTGCCCGATCCCGGTCATTCACTGCGACGATTGCGGCACAGTCCCGGTGCCAAGCGAACAGCTGCCGGTCGAATTGCCCGACGACGTTACCTTGGGCGGTGCTGGCAATCCTTTGGATGCGCACCCGACGTGGAAACATGTCGATTGCCCAAGTTGCGGCAAACCGGCGCTGCGCGAAACCGACACTTTTGATACGTTTTTCGAATCATCGTGGTACTACGCCCGCTTTACGGATGCCAAATCGGAACAGGCTTTCTCCAAAAGCGCGGTAGAATACTGGCTGCCGGTCGATCAATACATCGGCGGTGTCGAGCACGCCGTCCTACATTTGCTGTACTCGCGGTTTTTCACCCGCGCGCTTAAGGACTGCGGTTATCTCGACATCAAAGAGCCGTTTGCCGGTTTGATGACCCAAGGCATGATCTGTCACGAAACCTATAAAGATCAAGACGGTGCATGGCTGACCCCGGAAGAAGCGGAATCACGCGACAATGATACCGTGACCGTTGGCCGGTCGGAGAAAATGTCCAAATCCAAGAAAAATGTTGTCGATCCGCAACTGATTATTGGCACCTATGGTGCGGACACTGCGCGCCTGTTTATGTTGTCCGACAGCCCACCGGACCGTGACTTGGATTGGACCGATGCTGGCGTCGAAGGAGCCTGGCGCTATGTCGGGCGCGTATGGCGGTTGGTTGAAAACGCCGCCGACAAACTTACCAATCTCGGCGCGCCCCGGCCTTCGTCGTTAGACAGCGATGCCCTGGCGATGCGTGCACTGGTGCACAAAACCGCCCACGCCGTCACCTCTGATCTCAACAACTTCCATTTCAACAAGGCCGTTGCGCGCATTCGCGAGCTGACCAACGCGCTTGAAGGCTTTACTGTATCCAGTGATAGCTGCAATTGGGTGCGTCGCGAAGCCTGTGAATTCGTCGCTAAACTCATCAACCCCATGATGCCGCATCTCGCCGAAGAACTTTGGCAACACCTAGGTTACACCACGCTGATGGCCGATGAGCGCTGGCCGAGCGTCGATGAAAGCTTGCTGGTCGACGATAGCGTAACCGTCGCCGTTCAAGTGAACGGTAAGATGCGCGGCACCATCGAACTGGCCAAAGACATCGACAAAGCCGAGGCCGAGGCCGCCGCCTTGGCCCTGGATACGGCCATCGCCGCGATGGATGGCAAAACACCGCGCAAAGTTATCGTTGTGCCCAACAGGATTGTAAACATTGTCGTTTAAACCCCTGCTCCACCGCTCAAGCGCACTCGTCGCCTTGCTGATTGCCGGATCGTTGATCAGTGCGTGCGGTTATAAACCTCTATATGGACAAAACGCCAATACGCCCAACGCCCAAAGGCATTTGGACAGCATCAACGTTAAACCGATCCCGGACCGTGTCGGGCAGATGATGCGCACGTCCTTGATACGCGGCCTTAGTCCACAAGCCAAAAGGTCGGTTCATGCTTACGACATCAGTATCAAGCTTGATGAATCCGTTTCGACGCTGGCGGTTGAACGCAACGCCTTCGCAACCCGCGCCAACCTGACCCTATCGGCCAATTACGTGCTCACCCGCCGGGCTGATCAGCTGAAACTCAGCGCGGGTTCGGTTAAGTCTGTATCCAGCTATAACATCTTGGCCTCTGATTTTGCCACCAAAGCGGCTCGAGACGATTCCCGCAAACGCGCCATCCAAGACGTGTCCGACACCTTGCGCACCCGCCTTGCTATTTATTTCCAGGGACCCGGTCAAAAGCAACCTGCAATACAGGGTCCTGAAAAATCGCTAAACAGTCGCTTTGATATCAAGCAGCCATGAAAATTACCAATGCCAAGATTGAAGGATTTCTGCGCACACCGGACCACACCGCACGCGCCATCTTGGTATTCGGTCCCGATGAGGGCTTGGTGCGCGAACGTGCACAGCGGCTTGCCAAAACAAGGGTCGAAGACCTAAACGACCCTTTTCGAGTTATCGAACTCAGCGGCACCGACCTCAAAAACGATCCCGCACGCTTGGCCGACGAAGCCGCATCCATGTCGTTTGGCGGCGGGTCGCGTGTTGTGCGCGTACGTCAGGCCGGGGACGCGTGTGCGCCCGCATGTAAATCTTTTCTCGAACTTGACACCCCTGCGGACGCCTTGGTGGTGATCGATGCCGGTGACTTAAACCCCCGCTCAAAATTGCGCAAACTGTTTGAGGCCGCAAAAAATGCTACCTGCATCCCGTGTTATGCCGATGATCTGCGATCATTACCCGATGTCATCCGCGAAAGCTTGAACCGTTTCGAACTCAGCGCGGATCGCAATGCCATGTCGTTGTTGGTTCAAAACCTCGGATCTGATCGGTCCGTTACCCGTGGTGAACTGGAAAAACTGGCTCTTTACATGGGCGGGCCCGGTCAAGTCAGCGAAGACGACGTGCGCGCCGCCATTGGCGACACTGCCGCTAGCGGTATCGATGACGTCATTTATAGCGCCGCCAGCGGCGATACCAGCAAGCTTGAATCGTCTCTAAATCGTGTGCTGTCGGAAGGTATCAATGCCGTGCAGCTGGTGCGCGCCGCGGAACGACACTTTCAACGCCTGCACATTGCACGCGGAAAAATGGCGCGTGGCCAAAACGCAGATGAAGCGACACGGTCTTTACGGCCGCCGATTATTTTCAAACTTGCCGATGCCTTTAAAAGGCAATTGAATTTATGGCCGGAAACCAAGCTGTCACGGGCTTTTGAGGTGCTGACCCAAGCCGAGATCGACTGCAAAACGACCGGACTGCCCGCCAATGCGATTTGCGGGCGCGCCATGCTGACCATTGCGCAGGCGGCGAAGGCTGGGCAACGCCGGCGGTAATCGATAGCCTTAACAATAATATCCATATATTCAATGTGCTAGCATCATTGCGTTCGCATAGTGCAAATAATATATCATAGATAAACGTATGCTTTTAGGGGCGTAGCGCTAAGCTATATAAATTGCACAAGATGTACATCTGAATAGTATCTGCAATATCAACACACTAAGGATTTTTAACCGCTTATGTAGATGAGATCGGCCAGAAATCGTTGCGTACCTGAACAAATGCGGGCTTATACCTCGTCGGAACCCGCACCATGGGTCAATCGCGCCAGTACACCGTCCAGCTGTTCCAGGGTTTCATAGCGGATCACAACCTGACCACGTCCACCCTTGTCTTGAATTTCGACCTTAAGGCCCAGCATGTTGGCGAGATCGTGTTCAAGTGCAACTGTGTCACTGTCTTTGGCTGGCTTTGCTGTCTTTGGCTTCGTGCTGACCGCACCGCCCGCTTTCACCAGATGTTCTGTTTGACGTACGTTGAGGCCTTTGCGCACCACTTCTTTGGCCAAGTCCGCCGCACCGGTCACGCCAACCAAGCACCGTGCGTGCCCCGCGCTTAGCTTACCGGCTTCAAGTAAATCTTTAACATCGCCCGGCAACGTCAACAGACGCAAGGTATTGGCCACATGCGAGCGGCTTTTGCCCAAAGCCTGCGCCAGTTGTTCTTGGGTGTGGCTAAATTCATGCATCAGGCGATGGTAGCCATCGGCCTCTTCCAACGCGGACAGGTCCTGGCGCTGCAAGTTCTCAACCAGGGCGACTTCCAGCGTTTCTTTATCATCAAAGTCACGAATGATAACGGGAACTTCGTGAATTTGAGCCATCTGCGCGGCGCGCCAGCGGCGCTCACCGGCGATGATTTCAAACTCACCCACCTGTTGGGGGTGCGGACGCACCAAAAGCGGCTGTAGAACGCCTTTTTCACGAATGGATTCAGACAGATCGCGCAGTTGCTCATCACCAAAACTATGGCGCGGCTGGTATTTTCCGGGATGCAGATGCGACACCGCAATGGACCTGGCCCCTTCGCCGTGGTCCAATTGCGCAAACTCCGTCTCATCTTGACCCAGCAGGGCAGATAGGCCCATGCCCAATTTTTTCTCAGCCATCTTCATTTCCTTAAAGCACGCTTTATACGCCCAGCGCTATACGCTGACGTGTCCTTCGCGGCGCAGAACCTCACCCGCCAGGTGCAAATACGCTTGTGAGCCTGCACATTTCATATCGTACATCAGCACGGGCTTGCCGTGCGACGGTGCTTCGGAAACCCGCACGTTGCGTGGGATCACCGTTTTATAAACCTTATCGCCGAAATATTCGCGCACATCCGCCGCCACCTGGTCGGACAGCTTGTTGCGCTTGTCATACATGGTCAGCACGATGCCCTGTATTTCCAGATCTGGATTGAACACGCTCTTTACCCGTTCGACGGTTTTGAGCAAATGGCTCAGACCTTCCAGAGCGAAAAACTCACACTGCAAAGGCACCAGGATAGCATGAGACGCGACCATCGCGTTCAAAGTCAGCAGGCCCAACGCCGGCGGGCAGTCGATCAATACATAATCGTAGTCTTGGGCGCCGTCGCCAATGGCTTTTTGCAGCTGATGCTCGCGGTCTTCCAACACAACCAGCTCCAGCTCCGCGCCGGACAAATCCATGCCCGCTGGAATGATGTCGAGGCCGGGAACACTCGATTTCTGAACCGCATCGCGCATAGGCACGCCGTCGATGACCATCCGATAGGTATCCAGGCGGCGATTTTTACGGTCTACACCCAGCCCCGTCGATGCGTTGCCTTGCGGGTCCAGGTCGATGATCAGCACGCGCTGCTTCACCGCCGCAAGCGCGGTCGCCAAATTGATTGCGGTTGTGGTTTTGCCCACCCCGCCCTTCTGATTGGCCACGGCAATGATACGAGGGCCCTTTTCAGGTACGGGCATGTTGATGATATCCCCTATAGTGCCGTCGATGTTCTTCTTGGGCACTTTATTCCAGATGCTCATGATGACGGGTGCACTCTCTCAACTCAAGGACCATGCCCGCCGGATCGGTCCGGCTGGGGTGATGAAGGACGCGCATCTTCCAGGTTTTTTCCGCCTCGGTCAATTCCTCGGACCAGCGCTTTCCCTTCAAAAACAGGTATATCCCTGTGGATAAGCTGTGCATCTCGGCGAACGCCAAAAGTTTATCCAGAGACGCCAGCGCCCGCGACGTCACCACATCGGCCGCTAACGGTTCCAACTTTTCAATGCGTGTGTTGTGAACGGTAACGCCACAGCCCGCGCTGCGGTTCACTTCACGCAAAAATGCGCATTTACGCTGATCGCTTTCCACCAAGTGTACATCCAGCGTCGGGTCCAGGCACGCGAGCACCAATCCGGGAAATCCGGCGCCGCTTCCGAAATCCACAACTTTATTTCCATGCGCGATCAGTGGCGCGATTTGCGCACTGTCGAGCATGTGCCGGTTCCACAGATCTGCCAGCGTATCCGGCCCAACCAAATTGATCTTCGCCTGCCACTTTACCAAAAGATCGGCATAAATCTGCAACCGCGCCAGGGCATCGTCCGACACGCCGGTCTCGACCTGAAATGCGGCGGCGCTGGTGATGTTCGCTGGGCGATCGCTGTTCATGCGGGGGACCTTTCGAAAGGGCAATGTTTCACGTGAAACATTGTGCACCCGTTTTCACCAACAAAAGCTTAAGCGGGTTTCTGTTGCTTGCCGCGGCGCACATGGGACAACAACAGTGTCAAAGCCGATGGTGTCACTCCGGAAATACGTGCGGCCTGTCCAAGTGTTGCCGGGCGGACCGTTTTGAGCTTGGCGCGAACTTCATTCGATAGGCCATTGATGGTGTCATAATCCAAGCCGATCGGTAACGACAAAGCCTCATCCTTGCGAAAGGCATGAATGTCGGCGTCTTGACGGTTGAGATATACACTATAGCGCGCCTCGATATCCGCTTGTTCTTTCGCCTTTGTGGACACCAAAGCCAGTTGCGGCCAAATCAGTTCAAGTTGAGCCCATTCGATATCAGGGTAAGCCAACAACTGCTTGGCTGTGCGCCGTTGGCCGTCTTGGTTGATTTTAAGACCGTGCTTGGCCAGTTCGATAGGCGTCGCTTGCAAGGTATCAATCAAATCTATCGCCGCCACGACAGCCTGTTCCTTAGCTTGAAATGCCGTGGCACGGTTCGAACCAACACAGCCTATGGCTATGCCCCGTGCCGTGAGGCGCCGGTCAGCATTGTCTGCGCGCAGACGCAAGCGATACTCGGCCCGTGAGGTAAACATCCGATACGGTTCTTGAGTGCCGAGCGTCACCAGATCGTCGATCATCACGCCGATATAGGCCTCAGAACGATCCAACACAAACGTCTTGGTCCCTGCCCCGACCTTGAGCGCCGCGTTGATGCCCGCCATCAAACCTTGAGCCGCGGCTTCTTCGTACCCGGTGGTGCCATTGATTTGTCCAGCCAGAAACAACCCCGGCGCACGCCGCGTTTGCAGCGTCGGATCAAGTTCGCGCGGATCGACAAAATCGTATTCAATTGCGTATCCGGGCTGGATCATGCGAGTCATTTCCAAGCCAGGGATCGTTTTCAATAAGGCCAGCTGCACATCGCGCGGCAACGAGGTCGATATGCCATTGGGATAAACTGTCGGGTCGTCATAGCCTTCGGGCTCAAGAAAGATTTGATGGCTATCGCGTTCCGCAAAGCGCACCACTTTGTCTTCGATGGACGGGCAATATCGTGGTCCGGTGCTTTCAATCTGGCCCGAATACATCGGACTGCGGTCCAAGTTAGCTTGGATCAGCGCATGACCTTCGGCCGTGGTCGCGGTGATGTAGCAATCGATTTGGCGCTGGGTGATGGCCTCGGTCAAAAACGAGAACGGTTCCGGCTCGATGTCACCCGGCTGTGGCTGAAGACTGGCCCAATCGATGGTGTTCCCGTCCAAACGTGGCGGCGTGCCGGTTTTCAAACGACCCATGGCAAAGCCCAGGCGACGCAACGTGTAGGCCAGGCCGACCGCGCGGGGGTCCCCTGCCCGGCCCGCCGGAAAAGTCTCATGACCCAAATGGATCAAGCCGCGCAAGAACGTCCCGGTGGTCAAAACCACCGCACCGACGTTCAAGATTTCACCGCTGGCCAGTTTGATCCCACACACCGCGTTGCTGGCATCGAGTACGATGTCTTCGACAGAGCCCTCAAGCAGTGTCAGGTTATCTTGTTCCGTCAACAGCGCCTGTACCGCTTGGCGATATAATTTGCGATCCGCTTGTGCACGCGGTCCACGCACCGCCGGACCTTTGGAGCGATTGAGCATGCGAAACTGAATGCCACCGCGATCCGCCGCCCGTCCCATGATCCCATCAAGCGCATCAACCTCTTTGACCAGCTGACCCTTAGCCAAACCACCGATAGCGGGATTACAAGACATCTCCCCCACCGTGTCGAGGCTATGCGTCACCAGCACGGTTTTTGCGCCCATGCGCGCGGACGCCGCCGCGGCCTCCGCACCCGCGTGGCCGCCGCCAATCACGGCAACATCAAAAGTCTTATGGTCCACTGTCTTCATGGGGCGGAACTTAGGTGCGCTCACCCGCCAAGTCAAACACACCGTGCATATCCGTCAGCGAAATGTTTCACGTGAAACATTGCGCCAAAGAAACAGCACTTATGATCCAAGGGCTGAGCCCCGCTGCGAAATTTATTTACCGATGCAAAAATCTCGAAAAATAACATCGAGCAAATCTTCGACATCGACCCGCCCGGTGATGCGGCCCAGTTGTCGTGCGGCTAGGCGCAGATCTTCGGCTTCCAATTCCGCGCCGATGTGCTGGGCATTGTCACGGAGCAAAAATCGCTGCAAAGCCTCAGCCGTGCGTGTCAAAGCCTCACTATGGCGCGCACGAGTCGGCGCGGGGCCATCGGTCCCGACGCGGCATTGCTCCGCCACCATCTCAGCCAAGCGGGCCAGCAACCGATCAAGTCCCTGCTCCGTTTTAACCGACAGCAGCAAAACCCGATGGCCGTCGATGGTCTCAGGCACGGCACCATCCAACGCATCGGCCTTGTTGATCGCCACCAGCGTGTCCGCCGCCAACAACGAGCGCGTGGTCGGGTCCAGAACCGGCAAGGCCGCACCATCAAAAACCGCCAGGGTGATGTCGGCACCTTCGACCCACAGCTTAGCCCGGCGAACGCCTTCTTGTTCGATGGCGTCGCCGCTTTCGCGCAGGCCTGCCGTGTCCGCGACCAACAGCGGGTAGCCGGACAGGTTCAAATGCACCTCGACGACATCGCGGGTCGTGCCGGCAATATCCGAAACGATTGCCGCGTCACGTTGCGCCAGGGCATTCATCAGCGACGACTTGCCCGCATTGGGTGGCCCGATGATCGCCAGGCGAACGCCATCGCGCAGCCGCTCCCCTTTTCGCCCATCGGCCAAGTGCGCCAGCACATGGGCGTGTAGCGTGCGCACGCTGTCGATCACCGCGGCGTGCAGATGTTCGGGCAGCTCTTCGTCGCTAAAATCAAGCTCCGCCTCAAAATGCGCCAGGGCCCGCACCAGATCGTTACGCCAGCCATCGTATAAACGCCCCAGTTCACCTTCGGATTGACGCAGCGCTTGTTTCTTTTGCGCTTGGGTTTCGGCTTCAATCAGGTCGGCAAGGCCTTCCACTTGGGTCAAATCGAGCTTGGCGTTTTCAAACGCGCGGCGGGTGAATTCACCGGCTTCGGCCAAGCGCAAACCCTCTAGGCTCGACAGCGCCGCCAAAACGCCATCGACCACCGCGAGACCGCCGTGCACATGCAGCTCAACGACGTCTTCGCCGGTAAAGCTGGCCGGTCCACCAAACCACAGCACCAAAGCATCGTCGAGGATTTCAGCGCTTTGTGGGTCACGCAACCGAACCAGCTTGGCGACGCGGGGCTGGGGCAATTGTCGACCGGTCAAGGCACACAGCGCCGCCCCGGCCCCGGGACCCGAAACCCGGATCACCGCAACGCCCGAACGGCCGGTCCCGCTGGCCAACGCATAAATGGTTTCACATGACATCGGCACCGCTCCGCAGCCGTAATTAGATAGCTTACTATTTTTATTGATCGGGCTGAAGCATCAGCCGCTCGACCCATTTTCCGTTCTGTACGTGCTCATCAAGAACAGCATCGACATCTTCAAAGGTTTTGATCGTGTACCAGACGCCATCGGGATAGACCACCACCGCCGGGCCCAGCTCACAACGATCCAAGCAACCCGCAGAATTGATCCGCACCCCCTCAAGGCCAAGCTCTTTGGCCCGCGCTTTCATATAATTGCGCAACTTGACCGAACCGAGAGCCGCACACGAACCACGAGGGTGTTTATCAGGTCGTTCATTGGTGCAGCAAAAGACGTGTAGACGATAATAAGCGTGAGGGTCGGTCATGTGAACTGTCTCGATGGTTATGGCTAGGCGCTTTAGGGGTTGTAACGTGGGCGCGCTCACACAAAGTAAGCAAGCAGGGATCATTGCGCAACGGTCCCACCATTACACGATGAGTTCATATTAAAAAGTCTAGCTCATAAGGCGTTTGATCATGCCCAAGAACAGACTGGCCCAAGAAACCAGCCCCTACTTGCTGCAACACCAAGACAATCCGGTCGACTGGTACCCTTGGGGCGAAGAAGCCTTAGAAGCTGCGCATGCGACCGGCAAGCCGATTTTGTTATCTATCGGTTATTCGTCCTGTCATTGGTGCCATGTCATGGCTCATGAAAGTTTTGAAAACCCCGCAATTGCCGCCCGCATGAACGAGATGTACATCAACGTCAAAATCGACCGTGAAGAACGCCCCGACCTGGATGTGATTTACCAGTCCGCACTCAACCTCATGCGCCAACCGGGCGGCTGGCCGCTGACGATGTTTTTGACCCCTGACGGCGACCCGTTTTGGGGCGGCACCTATTTCCCCCCCGAAGAACGCTACGGCCGTCCCGGCTTTATGCAGGTTTTGGACGGCATCGCCGGGGCGTGGAACGACAATTCTGCACAAGTCATCAGCAACGTCGCGGTGATCCGCGATGCCCTCCAGGCCCTGTCCACATCCCAATCGGGCAAAGCCTTAACCTTGGCTGTCGTCGATGAGGTTGCCGACGGCGCATTGCGCACCATCGACCCCGAGTATGGCGGTTTTCGCGGTGTGCCGAAATTTCCTCAAGTTCCGATGCTGCACCTGATATGGCGTGCTTGGCGGCGTACCGGTCTCAATCTGTATTGCGATGCGGTGATCAACACCCTCGACCACATGTGCCAAGGCGGTATCTTCGACCACATCGGCGGTGGCTTTGCGCGCTATTCAACAGATGAAAAATGGCTGGTGCCGCATTTTGAAAAGATGCTGTACGACAACGCCCAGCTTGTCAGCCTCTTGGCCGAGGTGTGGAAAGAAACAAAATCACCGCTCTATGAGGCCCGCATTCGTGAAACCGTGAATTGGGTTTTGCGTGACATGAAGATCTGCGATGACGGTGAACTTTATGCATTTGCGTCCGCCCTGGATGCGGACACGGCCAATGAGGACGGCCACGCTGAAGAGGGTCGGTTTTATATTTGGACACAAGATGAAATCGATCTGCTGCTCACCGACATGGCGCCGTTGTTCAAACAAACGTACAGCATCTCTAGTCGTGGAAACTGGTCCGAAGGTGGTGCTGGGGCCAACGTTATTTCTCGTGTGAAACCCTACCCCACCGATCCCGCCATTGAAGGCATGTTGGCTGATGCACGTCGCAAATTGTTCGACGCACGCGCGAAACGACCCACACCCGGACGCGACGACAAAGTGCTCGCCGACCTCAACGGCATGATGATCCAGGCCCTGGCCAAAGCCGGCACGATCCTGGGCGAACCCAATTGGATCGATGCCGCCAAAACGGCATTCACCTTTGTTTCGACGCACATGGTCAACGACGGTCGGCTGAGCCGCAGCTGGGCAAAAGGCCAAGCGCGCCACAACGCCGTGCTCGACGATTTGGCGCACATGAGCCGCGCAGCACTTTATCTTTATGAAATCACCGGTACTGAGACCTACCTGGCCCAGTGCGAAGCCTGGGTCCACCAAGCCAACGATTTGTTTTGGTGCGCAGACGACGGTGGCTTCTGTTTAAGCGCGTGCGACGTCACCGACGTCATCACCCGCACCCGCCAGTGCGCCGACAACGCCGTGCCCAGCGGCAACGGCATTATGGCCGATGTGTTAGCGCGTCTGTACCTGATCACCGGTGAGGGTGCATTTCGAACCCGCGCCGAAGAGGTCATCAATGCCTTTCCCGCCGAAAACGCCAACGCCGTCGCCAACATGCCGACCTTGTTGAATGCGTTCGAACTGTTAAGCGAAGGCGCGCAGGTGGTGGTCGCCGGAATCAATGGCAACAGTGTTCCCTTAATCAACGCGGTGTTTGCGTCGCCCAGTACGTTGCATGTGCTGATTCGCACCGACGGCGAAAACAACCACGCCCCCGGACATCCAGCCCACGGTAAAACCACCGTGGATGGCAGGGCGGCGGCCTATGTTTGTCGCGCCGGAACGTGCACGGCGCCGGCCCTTGATGAGGATGCCTTGATTGCCCAGCTCAAGGACCTGTAAAGTCCTCGCATGGAAACGCTTTGCATCAAAAGCCCGGTTGGCGACCTAACCCTGTTCGAAGACGGCGGTAAAGTCATCGCGCTCGATTGGGGCCAAGGTTTCGATACCCCGCGCACCGGCAAAAACCCCACCCTCAACCAGACCGCCCAAGCGCTGCGCGACTATTTTTTAAGCGGCACAAACGGCTTTAACGCACTGCCACTCGACCCCGGCGGCACCGATTTTCAGCGCCGGGTGTGGAAAGAGATGCAGAAAATTAAACCCGGCAAGGTCAAGACCTATGGCGAGATCGCAAAGATCTTGAACTCATCACCGCGCGCGGTCGGTAACGCGTGCGGCGCAAACCCAATTCCAATTCTCATCCCCTGTCACCGCGTGATCGCGCAAAGCTCGCTTGGCGGCTACACCGGCGACGGCGGCCTGGACACCAAAACTCAACTGTTACGCCTTGAAGGCTATCTTTAGGAGACCTCCCATATGACAACTTGCAAAGCCGTTCGCGTCCACGAATACGGCGGACCCGAAGTTTTGAAGTTTGACGACATTGACGTAACCGACCCCGCACCCGGTGAGGTCCGCATCCGTCACACCGCCATCGGTTTGAACTTCATCGACGTCTACATGCGCACCGGGCTCTATCCCCTGCCCGCACTGCCCACCCCCATCGGCATGGAGGGCGCGGGCGTGGTCGATGCCTTGGGCGAAGGTGTCGAAGGATTGAGCGTTGGCGACCGCGTTGCGTATGCCTCACAGCCACCCGGTGCATATGCCCAGCTGCGCACCATCGCCGCCGAGCGGGTGGTCAAAGTGCCCGACGCCATCTCTGACAAAACCGCCGCGGCGATGATGTTGCAAGGCCTCACCGCTCAGTATCTGCTGCGCCAAACCTACCGGGTCGAAGCGGGCGACACCATCTTGATGCACGCCGCAGCCGGCGGCGTCGGCCTGATCGTCTGTCAGTGGGCCAAGCATCTTGGCGCCACCGTGATCGGCACCGTTGGCAGTGCTGAAAAGGCAGAACTTGCCAAGGCGCACGGTTGCGACCACACAATTTTATATCGTGACGAAAACTTCAAAGACCGAGTGATGGAGCTCACCGATGGCCGCGGCGTCAACGTGGTTTACGATTCCATCGGCAAAGACACCTTCATGGACAGCCTCGCTAGCTTGAAAAAGCGCGGCACCATGGTCACCTACGGCAATGCTTCGGGACCGGTCGATCCATTCCAGCCCGGCCTATTGGGCAAAATGGGCTCGCTGTATCTGACTCGTCCGACGTTGTTCGATTATATCGCCGAGCGCGAAAATCTCGTCGCCATGGCCGATGAATTGTTCGGTGTGGTGAGCTCTGGCGTGGTCAAGATCGAGATCAACCAAGAATATCCGCTGTCACAAACCGCCCAAGCCCACACGGATTTGGAAGCGCGAAAGACCAGCGGATCGACGGTATTGATCCCTTAAAACAAATGTACAAAAAACCCCGGCTGCTCGAACTGAGTGGCCGGGGTTTTTGTTTGCGTCTTCGCCGTAAACGTTAGGTGTTCATGGTATCGAAGAAATCGTTGTTGTTTTTGGTTTCGCGCATCTTGCCCATGAGGAATTCCATCGCGTCGGTGACGCCCATCGGCATGAGGATCCGGCGCAGAACCCACATCTTCGACAGCGTGCCCTTGTCGACCAACAGCTCTTCTTTGCGTGTGCCTGACTTGGTGATGTCGATGGCGGGGAAGATGCGTTTGTCGCTGACTTTGCGATCGAGGATGATTTCCGAGTTACCGGTGCCCTTGAATTCTTCGAAGATGACTTCATCCATGCGCGAGCCGGTGTCGATCAGCGCGGTGGCGATGATGGTCATCGAACCGCCCTCTTCGACGTTACGCGCCGCACCGAAAAAGCGTTTCGGGCGTTGCAGAGCGTTGGCATCGACACCGCCGGTGAGCACCTTGCCGGAGCTTGGCACCACGGTGTTATAGGCGCGCGCCAAACGGGTGATGGAATCCAGCAAAATGATCACATCGCGTTTGTGTTCGACCAAGCGCTTGGCCTTTTGAATGACCATTTCCGCGACCTGCACGTGACGCGCGGCGGGCTCATCGAAAGTCGAGCTGATCACTTCGCCTTTGACCGAGCGCGCCATGTCGGTGACTTCTTCGGGGCGTTCATCGATCAGCAAAACGATCAAATAGCTTTCCGGATGATTGGCCGCCAAGGCATGGGCGATGTTTTGCAGCATCACCGTTTTGCCGGTGCGCGGCGGGGCCACCACCAACGCGCGCTGACCTTTACCGATCGGCGTGATCAAATCCATGATCCGCCCGGTGAAATCTTTGTTTTCCGGGTTTTCGACTTCCATCGTCAGACGATCATCGGGATAGAGCGGCGTGAGGTTGTCGAAATTGATGCGATGACGCACAGCACCGGGGTCTTCAAAGTTGATGGTGTTGACCTTCAACAGCGCAAAATAACGCTCGCCATCCTTGGGGCTGCGAATTTCGCCTTCCACGGTGTCGCCGGTGCGCAAGCCGAAGCGCCGCACCTGGCTGGGCGAGACATAAATGTCATCGGGGCCCGGCAGGTAGTTCGCTTCGGGGCTGCGCAGAAATCCAAAGCCGTCCTGCAAGACTTCCAGCACGCCCTCGCCGTAGATCGCGGTGCCTTGCTCAGCCAGTCGTTTGAGGATGGCGAACATGATGTCTTGCTTGCGCAAAGAACTGGCATTTTCGATTTCCAGTTTTTCGGCAAAAGCCAGCAGATCGGCCGGTGATTTCTGTTTGAGTTCTTTGAGATTCATAGCTGAACCTGTCTTTGAATCGTGAAAGGGAGAGATGAGGCCGGATAAAATTGGCGAGACGCCACACGGCAAAAAAGAAGAAGTTTGGAAAAACGTCTGAAGCAGGTGGGATGATAGTGTCAGACGGATAGGTGGCTACTCATGAGGACAAAGGTGCGAGCCACTTGAAATATGCAACTACAAATACCTGAAGCTGATTTTGAAGTCAAAGGGGATTTCGCATGAGAAACCAAATGTATTGATGGGCTTTAAAACGGCTTAACAATCACAAAGATCACAATAGCGATCATCAGCACCGTCGGAACTTCATTGGAAATGCGGTAAAAGCTTTCCGGGCGTTTATTGGCATCGCGTTCAAAGGTTTTGCGCCATTTGGCCAAAAACATATGAAAAATGGTCATCAACACAACCAGGCTTAATTTCGCGTGCGCCCAGCCTTCGGTCCATGCGCCCAGGCTGTAATACATCCACGAACCAAAAATCCACGTGAAAATCATCGCCGGGTTCATGATTGCGCGCAGCAAACGCCGTTCCATGATCTTGAACGTTTCCGATTGATTGGACCCGACTTGCGACTGGCAGTGATAAACGTACAAACGCGGCAGATAGAGCAGTCCCGCCATCCACGCAATCACGGAAATAACGTGCAGCGCCTTGACCCAGTTGTAGGCTTCGCCTTCAAGCAGCAGGTATTCGAGCATGAACGGACCCTTTTGAGCATTTGCTTTTTTTAAGCTGTGTTGAGCGGTGGAGTTTACCTGTTCTGAGCGTTAGAGCAAGTCTGTGGATCAACGAACGGGGCAGGCTTTTGCATCGCTTTGGCAAACCCGCGACGCAGCACCTGCGGGACACAGGTTCTGGCGTTGATCTAAGCTGTCTTGAACCAGTTTCGCCAAGCCATTGATAAACGCTTCATGGGTGGCGACGGCGGGTACGCGGACATAAGTTTTAACCCCGCATTCATCTGCTAACTCTTTGTATTCTATATCCAATTCCACCAATGTTTCGGAATGCTCCGAAACGAATGCAATCGGTAATATGACCAACGCCACGCCATCGCGACCGGCACGGCGAATTTCATCGTCGGTCGAAGGCCCGATCCATTCCAGCGGCCCGACCCGGCTTTGATAGCTGACCAACCAATCATTAATCGGTTCTGGAAATTGCTCGACGATCGCAGCTGCGCCTAGTGCTACATGTTGCGGATAAGGGTCGCCTTTTTTATCGACGATTTTTTTCGGCAAACCATGGGCGGAAAACAAAACCCGGATCGGGGTCTCACCTGCAGCGGCGCGCGCTTGTTCCAACGCCGTTTTCAACAATTGCGCTTGAGCGTCAATCAGGCCGGGCTCAACGGGATAACAACAAATCCGCTTGCTGGGCGCGGTGATGCCCGCAGTCGCAGCGGCGCGGTCCCAATCTGAAAAAGAGCTTTCGGTGGTGGTTGTGGAAAACTGCGGATACAGCGGCAGCATAACGATTTGATCAGGATCAAACGCTTTTACGTCCTTGGCGACCGCGTCGCTCATCGGATGCCAATAACGCATACACACGAATGTTTCGACTTCAACGCCTTGAAAATCTCTACGAACAGCCCTTTCCAACGCACGGGCTTGCTCATGGGTTAAATCCAACAGCGGCGATTTTCCACCGATGTGTTTGTAAATGTCTTGAGCCAAGGGCGCACGGCGTTTGGAAATCAGCTTCGCCAGCATCCACCGTAGCGGTTGCGCCACGGTGATGATCGCCGGATCCATAAACAGATTGTAGAGAAACGGCTCAACCGCCTCTAAGCGATCCGGGCCACCCAGATTGTAGAGAACGATCGCCAAACGTTTCATAGAAATCCCTAAATCTTAAATCAGGTTTCAACTTAAATTAGGCTTCGCCGCGCACCAAAGCACACAAACGTTCGACGTGTTCCGGCGGCGTTTGCGGCACGATGCCATGACCCAAATTAAAGATAAACGGCCCGTTTCCAAGTGTTTCAAGAATGCGCGCAACTTCACGATCCATCTGCTCACCACCGGCGACCAACAACAAATTGTCCAGCGTACCTTGCACCGTGGTCAACGGCTGAAGCACATCGCGCGCCCATTCCAACGGTACAGTGTGATCGAGGCCAACGCCATCAACCTTGGTTTCACGAATGTAATCTTCGTACAACGGACCCGCACCGCGCGGGAAACCGATGATCGGAACATTTGGATGCACCGCTTTGACGCGTTCGACGATGCGCGCCATCGGCTCGATCGACCATTTGTAAAATTGCTGTTCGGACAATACCCCTGCCCAACTGTCGAACACCTGCAGACATTCGGCGCCGCGGTGCGCTTGTTCGATCAAATACATCGAAGTGCTTTCCACCAACATATCGATCAAACGCTGGAAAAAAATCGGATCAGAATAGGCAATGGAACGAATTTCTTCGTAATTTTTGCTGCCTTTGCCTTCGACCATGTAGGTCGCGACCGTCCACGGCGCACCGGCAAAGCCGATCAATGCAGTGGTGTCGGGAATTTCTTGGGAAAGCCTGCGCACGGTTTCGTAAACCGGGGCCAGATGTTCGTGCAAATTGCTGGGATCTAGCGTCGCTTCCAACTGGGCTTCGTTTTTGATCGGTTCCAGCTGCGGACCTTGACCGGTGACGAATTCGACCTTTTGCCCCAATGCATCGGGGATCACCAAAATGTCGGAAAACAAAATCGCCGCATCAAACGCATAACGCCTTAGCGGCTGTAACGTCACCTCGACAGCCAAATCGGGGGTATAACAAAAATGCAGGAAGTTCTTCGCATGGCTGCGGATCTCGCGATATTCGGGCAAATACCTGCCAGCCTGACGCATCAGCCACAGGGGTGGAGGGCTGAGAGTTTCACCTTGAAGAGCTTGAAGGAACCGTTTGGTCACGTTTGATAAATCCTGATTTCTGAAAAGTTATCCCGCTTTTGATCGCCCCTAACAAACAATATATTTGAATAAATAAAAAGGTTGTTGTTGTAGTAGTAGCGTGGATATCGGGGATTTCTTTTTGCCCCGGTGTTTTCCCGTGTTTCACTCACAGCCTTATGAGAGCTGGTGTGTAAAGGCTTTGTTAACCTCTGAATAAGAGTTTGTTAACCATATAAGCCGGGAAAAAACGTGATCATTGAAACCTGTGAACTGTGGGGATGAATGATTTAATTCGCGCCTCCATCATCAGATGTCCAGGGATCGTGGAGAATGTTGTACACTGGGGGCCAAGACGCTAAAAAGAACCCAGTTATCCCGGCATAACTTGAAGAAATTGATTCGACGTAGTTTTGTCCACATGTTTTCCCGGCTGAAGAAGCCCGCGCTTGACCCGTTAGACTCGAAGGTTCTGGGCTTACGATGACGTCATTGATCTTGCATAAAATTTCCGACAGCACCGGCGAAACGCTGGATGTGGTCGCGCGCGCGTGTCTGGTTCAATTTCCCGACGTTGAAGTGATTGAAAAGCGCTGGACCATGGTGCGCAATGTTGCTCAGGTTGATGAAATTCTTGCCGAAATCGAGGCCAACCCCGGTTTTGTCATTTTCACCTTGGTCGATGACGGTTTGACGGAAAAGCTGGTGTTTGGCTGCAAAAAAAACAAAGTGCCGTGCATTGATTTGCTCAATCCGGTACTCGGTCAGCTGGGCAATTATTTGGGTGTTGAACGTGAACACCGTCCCGGCAGCCAGCATGTCATGGACGCAGATTATTTTTCTAAGATTGCCGCGCTGCATTTTGTGTTGGCCCACGATGACGGTCAGTCCATGCACGACATCGACGATGCCGATGTGGTGTTGATGGGAGTATCGCGCACGACCAAGACGCCGACGTGCATCTATCTCGCCAATCGTGGCATCAAAGCCGCCAATGTGCCCATCGTTCCAGGCATGGCGTTACCCGATGAGGCGCTTCAGGCCAGCCGCCCGTTGATTGTCGGCTTGACCAAAGATCCGCGCCGGCTGGTGCAAATTCGACGTCAGCGGTTGAAAATGCAAGGCCACACCGAAGAAACCGATTACATCGATCCCGATGCGGTGGCTCAGGAAATGCGTGAAGCCAAGCGTTTGTACGCCGAACATAAATGGCCGGTGATCGATGTCAGTCGAAAATCGGTGGAAGAAACGGCAGCGACCATCTTGCACCTGTATAACGAACGCTTAGATGCCGAGGCTTAAAGGCGCGCCCAAGATTGTTTTGGCATCGGCCAGCGTTGCGCGCACCCGCATGTTGAAAGACGCAGGCGTGGACCATCTTTGTGATCCCGCCGATATCGATGAAGCCGCGATGAAACGCAATTGGTCGGGCTCGGCTGAGGGTTTCGCGCAAAAGCTGGCTTTGGAAAAGGCCTTGGCGGTGAGCCCACGCCACGTTGACGCCTTGGTCATCGGGTCCGATCAAGTGTTGACGTTGGGCGATGAAATTTTCGACAAACCGGGCACCACCCAGCGCGCGAAAGAACAGCTCATTCACCTACGTGGACGCAAACACCGCTTAATTTCCGCCGTCAGCGTGGTGTGCAATGGCGAAGAGCTGTGGTCTGATAACGATCACGCCGATATGACGATGCGCAACTTTAGCGACACGTTTTTAGAAAATTACCTTCAGCGTGTTGGTGAAGACGTGGTCTCAAGCGTTGGTGCGTATCATTTAGAGGGCCTTGGCGCGCAACTGTTCGAAAGCGTTGAAGGTGATTTTTTCACCGTGCTGGGCTTGCCGTTGATGGATGTCTTGAATTTTTTACGCTTGCGAGGCGCACTCGCTCTTTAAATTAAGAGCCTTTAAGGGCGTAGGGATATTTCTTTTGACCTTCCCATAGCAGGAACCTTTAGGGTCAATAAAACACAACATTGGATTGTAAATATGTTTTGGATGGGAGTCACGTGAGTATGGCCGTCATGCATTTTCCTGATGCTGTGGATCAGCACCGCAAATGGTTGGAAAAATTGACCGCATCCCTGCGTGGCGAGCGTGATGAACTTCCTGAATATGAAATCATTTGCGATGATAAATGTATGATTGGTCAGTGGCTATATGGTGACGGCATGGTGTTTGACCAATTGCCTGAATTTCAAATGGTGAGAAAACATCACAAAGACCTACACGACATAGCGGCGGAAGCCTGGGCGCAAAAAATCGAAGGAAGCCTGAACGATCCAGAGGCTTTTTTGCGCAAGATTAAAGATGCCGGACATCATTTGTTTATGTCGTGGAATGAACTCAATTTACAAATCGGTGCGCTTGATTAGGCCTAAAAGTTTAACCGATGAGCAAAATTCTGTGTGTGGACGATGCGCGGATATCACTATACTGCGCTTATGACCGACACATCCTTGCCCCACCAATTGAATTTCAAGCGCGCCGGCGTCATGGGTTGGCCCATCGATCACTCTTTATCGCCTCGGGTCCATGGCTTCTGGCTTAAGCAGTATGGTATTGCGGGCGAATATCTGCGCATTGGCGTTGCGCCCGAAGATTTCGTCGCCAAGCTTAAAAACCTTCAAGCCGATGGTTTTGCCGGGGTCAACGTCACCGTGCCGCATAAAGAAGCCGCTTTGGCGGCTGTCGATGAGGCTCATCCCCTGGCGCGACGCATCGGCGCGGTTAATACCGTGGTGGTGCGTGGCGATGGCTCGCTATACGGCTTTAATACCGACGGGTTCGGTTTTTTGGAAAATTTGAAAGCCGGCAGCGCCGCTTTTGACGCGAAAAATGGTCCCGCCGTGATTTTGGGTGCAGGCGGCGCGGCACGCGCAGTGATCGCCACCCTTTTGGATGCGGGCGCGCCGGAAATTCGTCTCCTCAACCGCACCAAGGCCCGCGCCGAACAGCTGGTTGATGAGCTCAGCGGCATCGGAACTGGTACATTGATTGTAGGTGAATGGGGCAATCGCGCCGAGTATTTGCACGGCGCAAGCTTGCTTGCTAACACCACCACCTTGGGCATGAAAGGTCAGCACCCGCTGGACTTGGATTTGTCTGCGTTGCCAACCACTGCGGTGGTGAACGATATTGTTTACGCGCCGCTTGAAACAGATTTGTTGGCGCGCGCTCGTGCACGCTCAAACCCAACGGTGGATGGCCTGGGCATGCTGTTGCATCAAGCTCGTCCCGGTTTTGAGGCCTGGTTTGGTCGTTTACCGGACGTCACGGATGCTTTGCGCACCCACGTTTTGGCCGGGGACTAAGGGATGTTTATTTTAGGCCTCACCGGGTCTATCGGTATGGGCAAAACGTGGGGGGCGACGTGTTTTGGGCTTTTGCGCGTGCCTGTACATGACGCCGATTTATGCGTGCATCGCTTGATGAGCCCAAACGGTGCGGCGACAGCTCAAATCGCGCAAAACTTCCCCGGTGTGCTCGACGATGGCGGCGGGGTGAATCGTCAAAAGCTTGCCCAACGGGTCTTGGGTAATAACCACGCCCTCGATACATTGGAAGCTATGCTTCATCCTTTGGTGCGCCAGGATCAGCGCCGCTTTTTGCAGCGCTGTCAAAACAGGAGTGAACCTTTGGTGGTGCTGGATATTCCACTATTGTATGAGACCCACGCACGACCGTGCGTCGATGCGGTGGTGGTGATGTCCGCCCCCGCGCGCGTTCAACACCAACGGGTGATGCGCCGCACGGGCATGAACGAACAAAAGTTACGCGCTATACTTGAGCGTCAAGTTCCCGATGACATCAAGTGCCGTTTGGCCGAGTTTGTTGTATCAACCGGGGCGACGCGCGGGCAGTCCTTGCGCCAAATCGCCAAGATCGTCAAAGTGTGCAAGTCGCTCAAAGGCCAAGCCTGGGTTCCGCACTGGGGCCGATAGGTGGTGCCGCTAAAAATGGAAATGGAAGTCTGAATGCGCGAAATCGCCCTGGATACGGAAACCACCGGCCTAAATCCAAAGTCCGGACATCGGGTGGTGGAAATCGGCTGTGTGGAAATGACCAATCACATCGCCACCGGCGAGGTGTTTCACGTTTACATCAATCCCCAGCGTGATATGCCGCAAGAAGCTTTTAACGTGCACGGTCTTTCCGAAGAATTTTTGAAAGACCACCCGGTATTTTCAAGCGTCGTAGACGATTTCCTCGATTTTATCGGCGATGCGCCGCTGGTTATTCACAATGCTGCGTTCGATATGGGCTTTGTGAATTGGGAGCTGGAAAATCTCGGTAAGCCGCCGTTGGAGATGTCGCGTTCCATTGACACGGTGCAGATGGCGCGCAAAAAATTCCCCGGTGCGCAAGCCAACTTGAATGCGTTGTGTCGGCGCTTCGGCATCGACAATTCAGATCGCCAATTGCATGGCGCGTTGTTGGATGCGCGGCTGCTCGCCGATGTGTATCTAGAGCTGATGGGCGGACGTCAGACGGGACTTGGTCTTGGCGTCGAAGAAAACGCCGAGGTTGAAACTGAAATTCAAATCGAAAAACGCCAATTGCGCGAAGCCCGTGTATTTGCGCCCACAGCAGATGAACTGACGGTGCATGCAGAATTTATAAGCACGCTAAAAGATCCGCTGTGGAACGCCTGAACAAAAAACGCCCCCAAATGGGGGCGTTTTATTTCGGCGATACGTAACCAGAATCTTTAGGCCCAGAAAATTAACGCCCTGATTTATTAGGCATTACCTTGCGGGGTGGTCAAGCTATCAACGGTATCTTGCGTGTCTTGAACTTGCTGCGCCAAATTCGCTTGATACATGGCGGCGAAATCAATGGGCTGCAAAAGCAGCGGTACAAAGCCGCCATCACGGGTGGCGTCGGCCAAAATGTTGCGTGCAAACGGGAACAGCATGCGCGGGCATTCGATCAACAGCATTGCGCCGATGTGCTCTTCGGGCACGTTGATGGTGAACACGCCGCCGTATTTCAGCTCAACAATGAAACCGACTTTTTCGCCCAGTTTCAGCTCCGCGCGCATGTCCAAAATAACTTCATACATGTTTTGCGCGGCTTGGCCTTCCATCTTTCCGGCCTGAACATCGACGTTAACATTAACGTCGGGCTGTTGGTTTTGCAGCTCGGCCAAGATGCTGGGAGAGTTTGGCGATTCAAAGGATAGATCCTTGATGTACTGGCCATTGATCGCCAAGGCGGCCTGCTGGGCGTTATCGCCGCCGTTACCGCCAGCGTTTTCGGGAGTGTCGTTCATGAGAAATGTCCCCTGATGTATGTATAGATGAAAAGCAGCGGTATAATCCGCCTGCTTTCGTTAAACTTTGACGTAAATCTTGAGCCATTCGCTAACACGGATTACCTGCGCGAACAAGACTACAGCCCGTTTAAGGGCGATCTTTGGGATCGATTTTGAGCCGCGGCGGGTTTTCGCCATTTGTGACATCTTGGTAGTCGCCGTCAATGATGTCGCCGGGTGGATTTGGTGTCTTGGGGGGCGTAGTTGTGCCGCCCTGCCAGTGAAAGTGCGTTCCGCCTTGCTTAAGCACCTGCATACGACGCGTTAAAAAGCGCTTGAGCGCGGCGCGAAACGGTGGCGTGAACAGCAAAAAGCCGATCCCATCGGTGAAAAAGCCTGGCGTTAACAACAGTATGCCTGCGGCCAACAAACAAAACCCGTCAAACACCGGGTCTAGTGGAGCCTCACCGCGATCAAGGCTGTCTTGCAACCGCGTTAGCGCGCTTAAACCTTGGTGGCGCAGCAATGCGGTGCCCGCCACGGCGGTTAAAATGACCACCGCAATGGTCGGCCACAATCCAATAAAGCCGCCGACTTGAATGAACAGCGCGATTTCAATCAACGGAACACCGATGAACGCGGCCAACAAAACGAAACCCATATTATCCCTTATGCCTTGCCCTTCAGTTGGCATCGGCCTATCTAACGGTTATCGTAACGCAATGTTTTGCGTATAGTTATCTCACAACAGCCTTTTTAGTGTAGGGCAGATGTGGGGTCCAGTCCGGGACCGCGCAAGCGAGCCCGGCCCATAGACAAAAGCGACGGATATCGGCATGCAATTTTTCGACATTGTTCTTTTTGCCTTGATTGCCATTTTTTTGATTTTGAGGCTGCGTAGCGTGCTGGGCAACCGCGATGGTCATGAAGGCGGTTATGGTGACGTGTTCAAACGTGACCAAGACCAGGGCGGCCCGCGCCGCGACGACAACGGCAATGTGGTTGAGTTGCCGAGCGCGCGCGCGCCGGAAGTCGATGTTTTTGATGATGCACAACCTGCACCCAAAGCTGAACCGCAAGAAGACCTTCCCGCAGGGCCGCTCGGTGACGGCATCCGCGCCATTCGCGAATACGATCCCAGCTTTTCGGCTGATGAATTTGTCGGCGGCGCCGGGATGGCGTTTGAAATGATTTTGAACGCCTATGCCGAGGGCGACACCAAAACGCTGAAAAATTTGCTCAGCTCGGAAGTCTTCGCCGGTTTCGAACAAGCCATTTCACAGCGCAATAGCGAAGGCCAGACCCTGCAAGAAACCCTGGTCGGCATCAGCAAAGCCGAAGTGGTTGAAGCATACATGGATGGCCGCGACGCCAATGTGACGGTCAAGTTCGTATCTGAGCAAATCAGCGCCTTGTTGGACAGTGACGGAACGGTGGTCGATGGCGACCCCACCAAAGTTGTCGAAGCCACTGATTTTTGGACCTTCTCGCGGCCTGCCAAATCACGCAATCCCAACTGGCTGCTGGTCGGCACCGGTAGCATGGAATAAGGCTGGGCTTGATGAGGACGTCCGCACTTTTTTTTGCGCTCGCCCTTGGAATGCTTGTGGCGGGCTGTGCGCCCACGCCAAAATCAGCGATCACGACCCCCGCCCCCGCTTCGCAACAGCCGCCACAAGTTGAGCTGCGAAGCTGGACTTTTGGCGCTTTGCCGGGCTGGTCATCGGATCGTCACGGTCCGGCATTGGCGGCGTTTCAAAAATCGTGTGCGCGTTTGATGACGCTGCCCCAGGACCGTAACGTCGCCGCCAACAACGCCGCGCCCGGCGGCACGGTGCAAAACTGGAAAGGCCCGTGCGACGCCGCGCAATCGCTTTTTTCCAGCGACGATCTTGCCGCAAAACAGTTTTTCGAAACCTGGTTCGTGCCGTACGAGGTCGCCGATGCGGGCGAACCGCAAGGCCTGTTCACCGGATACTATGAACCTGAATTGAACGGCGCGTGGCAACGCGGCGGGGCCTATCAAACACCACTTTACGCGCGGCCCGACGATTTGGTCAGCGTCAGCCTAGGCGCGTTCGATGATGAGCTGGGCGGCAACACCATTTGGGGTCAAGTCAGCGGCGGCAAGCTTTTGCCTTATGCCGAACGCGCACGCATCGAAGCGGGCGAGGTCAACAGTCTGCGTCCCTTGTTGTGGGTCGATGATCCGGTGGATGCGTTTTTTCTCCACGTGCAAGGCTCTGGTTTGGTGAAGATGCAAGACGGCTCCGTTGCTAGGGTCGGCTTTGCGGGCAAAAACGGACGCACTTATAAATCCATCGGGCGCGTTTTGATCGACAGCGGTGAAATTCCCGCCAACCGCTTAACCATGGGATCCATCCGCGATTGGGTGCACGCGCGCCCCGTCGCCGGTCCTGAACTGTTGCGCAAAAATCCCAGTTTCGTGTTTTTTCGTCTGCTCACAGGGGATGGCCCGCTCGGCGCGCAAGGCGTGGCGTTGACGCCGGGTCGATCTTTGGCGGTGGATAGACGCTACCTTCCACTCAGCGCGCCGATTTGGCTGACCACCCACGACCCGCTGGATGCTGCCAAGCCGTTTCAGCGTTTGATGATCGCCCAAGACACCGGCAGCGCCATTCGCGGCGTGGTCCGGGGCGATATCTTTTTTGGACCCGGTGATGAGGCGGCAAAACGTGCCGGAAACATGAAACGTCCGGGGCGTTATTTTGTCTTTTTGCCGCTGTCGGTGGTGCCGATCCAAGCCGCAAACCGATAGCGCTTGAATTTGAACTGTGCTGAGCACACTGTAAAAGCATGAACAATACACCCTCCCATAAGCCGCACATTGGCCTGTTCGTCACCTGCTTGGTCGATTTGATGCGCCCGTCCATCGGTTTTGCCGCGCTGCGTTTGTTGGCGCGCGCGGGTGCGGAGGTGGTGGTACCGGACCGCCAAACGTGCTGCGGTCAACCGGCGTACAATTCCGGCGACAGCAAAAACGCCCGTGCGCTAGCCAAGGATGTGATCGAGGCGTTTGCTGATTTTGAACACGTGGTGGTGCCGTCCGGATCGTGCGGAGGTATGATCGCGCATCACTATGTAAAGCTGTTTGCCGATGATGACGCGTGGCGCGCGAGAGCCGAAGACTTGGCCGCGCGCACCTTTGAACTCACCACCTATCTGGCGGAGCATCTTGACCTCAACGACACCGGCGCAGTGTTTGACGGCAGCGCCACCTATCACGACAGCTGCGCAGGCTTGCGTGAGCTGGGAGTGAAGCAGCAGCCGCGCCATTTGCTCGCCACCGTCGATGGGCTGACGCTCAATGAGCTGGAAGATTCTGAGGCCTGTTGCGGGTTCGGCGGGCTGTTTTCGATCAAATACCCGGACGTGTCCGGGGCCATCGTTGACAAAAAAGCCGACCGGGTTGTCGCCGCCAACAGCGATTTGTTGCTGGGCGGCGATCTCGGTTGTTTGATGAACATGGCAGGCAAGCTCAAGCGGCGCGGCTCAAAGGTGCGGGTGTTTCACGTCGCCGAGTTGCTGGCCAACATGACCGACGGGCCAGCAATAGGTGAGGACCGGGACGCATGAGCCAAGATCCCAAATGTCACGATTTTCACCAAGGCGCTAAAAAAGCCTTGGATGACGAGCGTTTGCAAACGTTGCTGGGCCGCACCTTGGAAAACGGTTTTCAAAAAAAGCGCCTTCAAGGCATGTCGCGCTTGCCGGAATACGAACAACTGCGCGACAAGGCCCGCGATCTCAAAGATCATGTGCTCGATCATTTAGATATGTATCTGGCGCGCTTTGAGGCCGAGGTCACAAAGGCGGGCGGTCAGGTTCATTGGGCGCGTGACGCGGCTCAGGCGCGCGACATCATTCTCGACATCTGTATCAAGGCCGATGCCAAAACCGTCAGCAAAGGCAAGTCGATGATTGCCGAAGAGATCGGCCTTAACGATCATCTGATTGCCAACGCCATCGTTCCGGTGGAAACGGATTTGGGCGAATACATTATTCAGCTGCGTGACGAACCGCCCAGCCACATCATCGCGCCAGCGTTCCATATTTCCAAAGAACAAGTCGCCGAAACGTTTGTCGAAAACCATACTCATCTGGACCCGGATCGCGATTTGTCGGAGCCGACCACGTTACTCAACGAAGCGCGCGGTGAGCTGCGCGATAAATTTCTGTGCGCCGACGTGGGTATCACCGGGGCCAACATCTTGGTCGCTGAAACCGGCACCGCGATGATCGTCACCAACGAGGGCAACGGCGATCTGACCCAAGACCTGCCGCCGGTGCACATCGCTTTGACCTCGATTGAAAAAGTGGTGCCGACGTTGGAAGACGCGACGCTGATTTTACGGCTGTTGGCGCGCACCGCCACCGGCCAGGAACAAAGCGTCTACAACACCTTTTTCACTGGGGCCAAGAGACCGGACGATATCGACGGGCCGGATGAGTATCACGTGGTGCTGCTCGATAATGGCCGGTCTGAATTGTTGGGCTCCGAGTTTCGCGACATCTTGCGCTGCATTCGCTGCGGCGCGTGCATCAATCACTGTCCGGTTTATGGTGTGACCAGCGGCCATGCATATGGTTGGGTCTATCCCGGCCCTATGGGCTCGGTCCTCACTCCGCATTTTGTCGGCATCGAAGAGGCCCATTTGTTGCCCGGCGCCTCGACCTTTTGCGGACGCTGCGAAGAAGTTTGCCCGGTGCGCATCCCCCTGCCCCAGCTGCTGCGCAATTGGCGGGTGCGGGCTTTTGAAAAAGGCCTTTCGGGCCGCGCTCAGCGGTTGGGCCTGGGCATGTGGGCGGGGCTGGCGCGCCGACCTTGGGCTTACCGCCTCATCATGAACTTTGCCATTGCAGCGCTGAGCACGTTGGCGCGCGAAAAAGGTTCGTTCCGACGTTTGCTTGGCGCGGGCGGTTGGACCAAAACGCGCGACTTACCCGCACCGCAAGGCGGCACGTTCCAATCGCGATATGCCAAGGGGGAACGATGAACGCGCGCAAAGACATCTTCGCCCGTCTGAAGACCACCTTGGATCGGGTGCACAATCCGACCGTACGTTATTCGGGCGCGGACCAACGCATTCAAGGCAGGGTAACGGCGTTGATTCCGCAACGTGGACGGTCCGAAGGTCCGGCCAAAACCGCACTGTTTGTGAGCGAAGCTGAACGTGCCGATACCGATGTGCGGCGTCTTGCGCAGCTGAGCGACGTGCCGGGGGTGGTGAGCAGCATCCTCGCTGAGGCTAAAATCACCGCCCTGAAGGCTGCTCCCGATGAAACACTGCAGGCTATGGATTGGGCGGGCGTCGACATTACTTTTGGTCGTGGCGAGGGTTTGGACCATGTCGGACTGTCGGTCGCTTACGGTGGGGTGGCGGAAACGGGCACACTGGTGATGTCGTCGGGTCCCCGTTCGCCGACGACGTTGAACTTCCTGCCCGACGTGCATATGGTGGTGATCCGTGCACAAGACATCGCCGCCAACTATGAACAAATTTGGGACCGGTTGCGCACGGACGCCAAACCCGACGCGCCACTTTTGCCGCGCACCGTAAATTGGATCACCGGCCCTTCGCGCACCGCGGACATTGAGCAAACCCTGTTGTTGGGTGCGCACGGCCCACGCAAACTGATAATCTTGCTGATCGATGCACAAACCTCGTAAACCCCGCGCGCATAAGAAAAAGAAATCCGAAACGCCGGAGGACGATCTGCAGCTGTGGCGCACCGTCGCGCAAACGGTCGAGCCTTTAAAGGGCCGCGATCTGCCGCCCGAAGACTTCGACGCCAAGCCACCGGCGAAACGACCACAAGCCAACCCCGAACCCCGCCCCGCCCCCCGTCCCTCTCCGGCGTTGGCGCCGGTCAAACCGTTGCCCGAACTGACCCACGAAGAACAGCCGGGTTTGGACAAAGCCACCGCCAAACGGATGCGCCGCGGACAGGTGCGCCTTGAAGGACGGGTCGATCTACACGGCCAAACCCAGGCGGAAGCGCACCGTGTGTTGGATGCGTTTTTGGATGCGGCGTATATGTCGGGCAAGCGCGAAGTGCTGGTGATCACCGGCAAGGGCACGCGGGCCGACGGTTCCATCGGCGTTTTGCGTGAACAGGTGCCGCGCTGGCTGAGTTCTTATCCCAACCGCTCCAAGGTGGTTGCATTCAGTTACGCATCGGCCAAAGATGGCGGCGAAGGTGCATTGTATGTGCGTTTGAAAAAACGCTGACCGGCGTACCCACCTGATTGTTGTTTTTCCCTTTTTGACATTTTAGGAACCTTCCCGATGCACCCTTACGCCTTGCTGGGATTTGCCATTTTTGCCGAAGTGATCGGCACGACGGCGCTGAAAGTGTCCGACGGTATGTCCAAGTTCGGTCCGGTGGTGTTGGTTGTGGTGGGCTACGGGCTTTCATTTTGGCTGCTGTCGTTGACCTTGGTGACAATGCCCGTGGGCTTGGTTTACGCCATTTGGAGCGGCGTCGGCGTCGCCGCAATCGCCTTGATCGGCCAATATTTTTTTGGCGAGGCGCTGACCTTGGGCTCAGTGCTGGGCATGGCGATGATCATCGCCGGGATTGTGGTGCTGCAAATGGCGGGCACCAGCACGGGTGCGGGTCCGGGCGCGCATTGATCCATTTGACGGGAATTTAACCACTTCGCTTTAACCTCACCAGGGTCTGTGCCCAGGGTCTGTGCGGTGCACGGGTCGAGGAGTGTGCGGTGACGCCTTTTGGTGAAAAAATGCGAGCTTTGCGCGACGCCAAGGGGGTGTCGCAAAAACAGATGGCCGCGGCGCTGGGTGTGTCGGGGGCGTATCTGTCGGCGCTGGAACACGGCAACCGTGGTCGCCCCGGTTCCGGGCTGATCATGCAAATTTGCGATTATTTTGGATTGATCTGGGATGACAGCGAAGAGCTTAAGCGCCTTGCGCGACTGTCGCATCCGCGCGTCACGGTGGACACCGCCGGGATGAGTGCGCAAGCGACCGAGCTGGCCAACGAACTGGCTGAGTCCATCGGCGATCTTGATGAGCAGACGCTGCAGTGGATCATCGATGAGATTCGTGCTCACAAACATCCCAAAAGCAGGGGCCCAGTTTATTAATCTGAATACATGTATATGTGGTGCGCTTGCCGCCTCGCCAAAATCGTCATACAATTTTTGTGGGCGCCGAGGAGGAAAGCTAGGCATGCTGATGCAATGGTCCAAAGCGCTGGAGATCGGCCATCCCATTATCGATTACGATCACCAAATGCTGGTGAATATCGCCAACGATTTGCACAGCGCGGTTCAAAGCAACAAAGGCAACGACGCTATCGCTCAGGCGCTGCAGCGTTTGGTGAAGTACATCGAAACGCATTTTGCGCGAGAAGAAGAGCTCTTTTCCAACACACGCTATCCCGATGTCGAGAAGCACAAGAAAAACCATCGCGACATCGAAAACCTGGTGCGGGAGTTTCTAACTTCTTTTGAAGCAGACCCCACATCGGTGGACATGAATAAGCTGCTCAATTTTATGAAAGAATGGCTCATCAAACACATCGGTGTGCTGGATAAGGGCTATGCTGCCTATGTGATTAAAGCCGACAAGCAGTCGTCTCTCGGTCATCGCCAAGGTTTTGCTTAGGTTTTTTGGATTTTTTAGCGAATACTCCCTATATCGAGTGAAGGGGTGTACGTGGGGCGAGGGTCAAAAGGGACTGGCGGTTTACGATGGCAGCGGTGGCGAAGGACAAATCGGAAGGCGTGCTCGGTAAAATAGCCGGTGCCTTTCGCTCAAAAAAAACAAAGCCCACGGCCAAAAGCGGTGCGTCAAAAAAAGCCTCGACTTCCTCAAGCGCGAAAAAAAGCCAACCGAAGGTCACCGCTCAATGGCCGGCCAATCGCTTGAACGTGATCGAAAAGCTTTGGGGCCTTGGCTACACAACGCCGGGCGGTGCGGATTTCGTTAAACTTTTGCTGCCCATGCTGGGCCTTGATGAAAAGAAAAGCCTGTTGCTGTTGGGCGCAGGGCTTGGCGGCATTTGTGAAACCATCGCCGAGGAAACCGGGGTGTGGATCACCGGCTACGAGCCCGATAAAGAACTCGCCAAAATGGGTCAGGAAAGCATGAAGCGTGCGGGCCTGCAGCGCAAAGCGCCGATCCGCTTTGATTCCATGGAGGCCCTCACGCTTAAGCCCAAGTCGTTCGATGCAATGATGGCGTTCGATGCGATCCACAGCGTGAAAGACAAAAAAGCTTTGCTCACGGCGGTGAGCGAGGGTTTGAGGATCGACGGAGAAATGCTGTTTATCAGCTACGTTTTGCCCGACACCAATCCACCCAGTGACAAAGTGAAAATTTGGTCTCGCCACCAAAGCCTAACGCCATATCTTTGGCCGCAAGAAGCCATGCTGGCGATGTTGAACGGCTGCAATTTGGATGTGCGCCCGCCTGACGACATCACCCAGGACTTTCGCAACAAGGTGCTGAAGGCGTGGATGGACTTTTTATCGGCCATGAAAAAAGACGAGCTTTTGACCATCGCCGCCGACTTGGTCGGTGAGTGTGAACGCTGGGCCGACCTGATCACCGCCATCGATACCGGCGGGATCAAGGTGATGAAATATCACTGCATCAAACTGCCGGATAAACGCAAATCAATGGCCGAATTGATGGCGAAATCTTGAAATCCGACTAGAGAATGAATTTCCGTAAATCGGCGTCTTGTGCCAAGTTGGAAACCGTTTCGCGTACCGTGGTCTCGTCGATGATGACGGTGTCACCTGAGCGTTCGGATGCGTCAAAGCTGATCTCTTCCAAAAGCTTTTCCATCACCGTGTGCAAACGCCGCGCACCGATGTTTTCCACCGCTGAATTGATCTCGGCGGCTAGCGTGGCGAGCTCTTCGATGGCCGCGTCGGTGATGTCGAGGGTGACGCCTTCAACCGCCATCAGCGCGATGTATTGACGGATCAGGCTGGATTCCGGTTCTTTGAGGATACGCACCAAGTCGTCGCGGGTCAGCGCTTGCAGCTCGACCCGGATCGGCAGACGGCCTTGCAGTTCGGGCAGCAAATCGCTGGGCTTGGCGACGTGAAACGCACCTGACGCGATGAACAGGATGTGATCAGTTTTGACCGGGCCGCGTTTGGTCGACACCGTGGTGCCTTCGATCAGCGGCAACAGATCGCGCTGCACGCCTTCACGCGAGACGTCCCCGCCGGAGCGTTCCGTGCGCACGGCGATTTTATCGAGCTCATCAAGAAACACGATCCCGCCCATTTCCACCTTGGAGATGGCTTCCTTGGTCAGCGCCTCTTCATCAACCAGCTTGTCGGCCTCTTCGGCGAGCAAGATGTCGTAGCTCGCCGACACCGACATTTTTTTCGGTTTCAGCGGCGCGCCGAACGCGCCGCCTAACATGTCGGTCAGGTTGATCATGCTCATTTGCGAACCGGGCATGCCGGGGATATCGAATGCGGGTGCGCCATTGCCACCCGCGTCGCGCACCTGGATTTCGATTTCTTTGTCGTCGAGATCGCCTTCACGGAGCATTTTGCGGAATTTTTGCCGCGTGGCGTCCGACGCATTATCGCCGACCAGGGCGTCGAGCACGCGTTCTTCGGCGGCCAGTTCGGCCTTGGCGCGGACTTGAGTTTTGTGCTTTTCACGCACCATATGCACGGCGCTTTCCACCAGGTCGCGCACGATCTGTTCGACGTCGCGCCCGACGTAGCCGACTTCGGTGAACTTGGTGGCTTCGACCTTGATAAACGGCGCATCGGCCAGCTTGGCCAAACGCCGTGCGATTTCGGTTTTGCCCACCCCGGTGGGTCCAATCATGAGGATGTTTTTGGGCACGATTTCATCGCGCATATCATCGGAAATCTGCTGACGCCGCCAGCGGTTGCGCAGGGCCACCGCGACGGCACGCTTGGCGTCGTTTTGACCAATGATGAAACGATCCAGTTCGGAGACGATCTCGCGGGGGGTGAAGCTGCTCATGAACGCAAAGTCTTTCAGAGTTTTTCGATGGTAAAGTTGGAATTGGTGTAAACACAGATGTCGGCGGCGATTTCCATCGCGCGGCGTGCAATTTCTTCTGCGCTTAAGTCTTTTTGACCGGCCAGTGCGCGTGCCGCCGCCAGCGCATAGTTGCCGCCCGAACCGATGGCGATGACGCCATCGTCGGGCTCCAACACATCGCCGGTGCCGGTCAGCACCAACGACACGTCCTTGTCGGCGACCAGCATCATGGCTTCGAGCTTGCGCAGATAGCGATCCGTGCGCCAGTCCTTGGCCAGCTCGACACATGCGCGGGTGAGTTGGCCGGGGTATTGTTCCAGCTTGGCTTCCAGGCGTTCAAACAGGGTGAAGGCATCCGCCGTCGCACCTGCGAAGCCACCGATGACAGCCCCGCCGCCGAGGCGTCGAACCTTGCGCGCGGTGCCCTTGACCACCGTGTCGCCGAGGCTCACTTGGCCGTCGCCGATCATCACCACGTCGTCTTTGGTGCGCACACTGAGAATGGTGGTGCCATGCCAGGTGGGTTGGCGATTGTCGCTCATGGTTCGTTTCCGTTCGCTGTCCAACAAGAGGTCCCCCGGATGTAAGCCGCCACGGCCCATGGGTCAAGGCCCGCAAATCAAGGTCATCTCTGTGATCTGCCATGGCTTTGTTGCTGGTACTTACAGAACGATCCTGTTAAAACGAAGGCGTCATTAACGCTTTTTCTTTATTGGAGGACGTCCAATGCGCACAGGCCGCGTTGAGCGCAAGACCCACGAGACCCAGATCCTCGTCGAACTGAACCTCGACGGCACCGGATCTTATGACGTTTCCACCGGGATCGGGTTTCTCGACCACATGCTGGAACAGCTGTCGCGTCACTCCCTGATCGACCTCAAGGTCGAGGCCAAGGGCGATCTGCACATCGACTTTCACCACACCACCGAAGACGTCGGCATTGCCATCGGCGAGGCGTTCAATCAGGCGCTGGGTGATCGTCGCGGCATCACCCGATACGGTTCCGCCCTCTCGCCGATGGACGAAACACTAAGCCGTGTGGCGTTGGATGCGTCCAATCGCCCCTACTTGGTGTGGAAGGTCGAGTTTGTGCGCGACAAGCTTGGCGATATGGACACCGAATTGTTTAAAGAATGGTTCGCCGGCTTCGCTCAGTCGGCGGGGCTGACCCTGCACGTCGAAACGTTTTATGGTGAAAACAATCACCACATTGTCGAAAGCGTATACAAGGGCCTCGCCCGTGCGCTGCGTCAAGCGGTGGAGATCGATCCGCGCAAGGCTGACCAAGTGCCGTCGACCAAGGGTGTTTTGGGCGGTTCGCTTTAATTGATGCTTTGAGGGCCAAATGTCCGTCTATTCCGTTCACGTGCGCGACACCGGATTGAAGCCGAATTTGGCTTTGGTCAAGGACGGTTTTTCGTGGCCGGCGGCGGTGTTCGGGTTCATCTGGGCGCTGGTGGTTGGTGCTTGGGATGTGGCGCTGGTGTTGCTGGGCGTGCAGATCGTTGCCGGTGTTTTGGTGCCATTGCTGATCGGTGACGCCACAGCGCAAACCGTGGTCCAGCTGGGCGTGTCGGTGGTGATCGGCTTGATCGCCAATGAGCTGCGCCGCTGGTCGCTGGGTCGCCGTGGTCTGTATGAAGACGCAGTGGTCACGGCCCACGACAAAGAAGAAGCGGAGCGGCGTTATCTGGACGCCAATCCTTACATGACATCAAAACTTTTGAGGGACTTATGAAGGTTGCCATCATCGATTACGGCTCCGGCAATCTGCGTTCAGCGGCCAAGTCGTTTGAGCGCGCGGCGTTTGAGCAAAATTTAAACGCCGATATTATGGTTACCGGCAATCCCGACGACATTTTCAGCGCCGACCGTATCGTACTGCCCGGCGTCGGCGCGTTCGCCGATTGCAAGGCAGGTCTTGAGGCCGTCGATGGTTTGCACGATGCCTTGAACCAAGTCGTGCTTGAAAAGGGCCGCCCCTTTTTAGGCATCTGCGTCGGCATGCAGTTGATGAGTGACGTCGGCCATGAATTCGGCGATACCCCCGGCCTGGGCTGGATCGCGGGTGACGTGACGGCCCTGGACGTCAGCGACAGCGGTCTTAAAATTCCTCATATGGGCTGGAACAATTTAGATATTGTTTGCGACCATCCGATTTTCGATCATGTGAAATCAGGCGAGCATGCCTACTTCGTGCACAGCTATCATTACCAGCCTAAAGACCCCGCAAATGTGTTGGCGCGGGTCGATTACGGCGGGCCGGTGACGGCAGCCATTGGGCGCGACAACATGATCGGCACCCAGTTTCACCCGGAAAAAAGCCAGCAACTGGGGCTGCACATCATCGCCAATTTTTTAAAATGGGCGCCCTAAGGCGTCTCAATTGATAAAGCTAAAAGAGATAGATCATGATTTTTTTCCCCGCCATCGACCTCAAAGACGGCAAGTGCGTGCGCTTGCTGCGTGGTGAAATGGACCAAGCTACGGTGTTCAACGACGACCCCGGTGCGCAAGCCAGCGCGTTTGTCGAACAAGGCTGTCAGTGGATTCACGTGGTGGATCTCAACGGCGCGTTCGAAGGTCGCCCGGTTAACGCCGACGCGGTGGATGCGATCTTGGATGACGTCAGCGTGCCGATTGAGCTGGGCGGCGGCATTCGCAACATGGAAACCATACGCTTTTGGCTCGATAAGGGCGTGCGGCGGGTGATTTTGGGCACCGTCGCACTGCGCGATCCCGACCTGGTGATTGAGGCCTGCAAGAGATACCCTGGTCGCATCGTGGTTGGCGTCGATGCCAAGGATGGTATGGTTGCGGTCGAAGGTTGGGCGGAAGTGTCCGATATTTCCGCCATCGATTTGGCGAAAAAATTCGAGGACGTCGGCGTCGCTGCGATCATTTTCACCGACATCGCCCGCGACGGCTTGATGCAAGGGCCGAACATTGTCTCAACCCTTGAACTGGCGCGCGCCATTTCCACCCCGGTGATCGCATCGGGTGGCGTTTCGTCGATGGACGATCTGCGCGCGCTGCAAGAACATGGCGGCGATATCTTGGAGGGCGTGATCAGCGGACGTGCAGTCTATGACGGCGAGATCGAGGTGCGCGAAGCGGTCGATCTTTTGAAAGCGAAAAGGGCTTAAGCGGCATGCTCAAAGCACGCATCATTCCCTGTTTGGACGTCGAAGGTGGACGCGTGGTCAAGGGCGTCAACTTCGTCGATCTGATCGACGCGGGCGATCCGGTGGAACAGGCTCGACTTTACGATGCCGCCGGTGCGGACGAGCTGACGTTTCTCGACATCACGGCCTCTCATGAAAACCGCGATACTATTTTTGATGTGGTCAACCGCACGGCTGAGCAATGCTTTATGCCATTGACCGTCGGCGGCGGGGTGCGCACAACCGAAGACATTCGCAAGCTGTTGCTCGCCGGTGCGGATAAGGCGTCCATCAACACCGCAGCCGTACACAATCCTGAGTTCGTTCAAGAGGCCGCGCAAAAATTCGGCAGCCAGTGCATCGTTGTGGCGATCGACGCCAAGACCGTCGCACCCGGAAAGTTTGAGATTTTCACCCACGGCGGACGCAAGCCCACCGGCATTGATGCGATCGAGTGGGCCGAGCGCATGGCAAGCTATGGAGCAGGTGAAATTTTGCTCACCTCGATGGATCGCGACGGCACCAAGCAGGGCTTTAACATCGAACTGACCCGCGCCATCGCCGATGCCGTCAACGTTCCGGTGATCGCGTCGGGCGGTGTCGGCACCTTGGATCATTTGGTTGAGGGCGTGCGCGACGGTCATGCGTCGGCGGTGCTGGCGGCCTCGATCTTTCACTTTGGCACCTATACCATTGGCGAAGCCAAACGCTACATGGCCGAACATGGCGTCGATGTACGCCTGGACGGTCTTACAGAGGAAACTGCGCCGTGAGTGATATCAACATTGTGACCCGCCTGTTCGACATCATCTCCAGCCGTAAGGGTGGTGATCCCGAAGCGTCGTACACTGCCAAGCTGTTTCACAAGGGCCGCACCGCGATTGCGCAAAAGGTCGGTGAGGAAGCTGTTGAGGTGAACATCGCCGCATTGGTCGAAGGTCCCGATGAATTGGCGGCGGAAAGTGCGGATTTGATTTATCACCTGTTGGTGCTGTGGGCGGACGCCGACATCACCCCCGACCAAGTATGGGCCGAGCTGCAAAAGCGCGAAGGCATGTCGGGCATTGAAGAGAAGCGCGCCCGCGGTGAACTGTAAGACCGTGAATGATAAGGGTTGAAGACAATGGCATACGACAATCAAAACATCTTCGCCAAAATTCTGCGCGGCGAAATTCCCTGTGACAAAGTTTATGAAGATGAATGGGTGCTGGCGTTCAACGACATCGCACCGCAAGCGCCGATCCACGTGTTGGTGATCCCCAAGGGCGCATATGTGTCGTTGGATGATTTTTCGGCCAAAGCCTCTGACGCGGAAATTGCCGGACTGTACCGGGCCGTTGGCAAAGTTGCCCGCGACTTAGGGTTGGACGCGCCGGGCTATCGCGCGCTCAACAACACCGGACGTGACGGTGGCCAGGAAGTACCGCACTTTCATGTGCACATTTTCGGCGGCGGCCCATTGGGCCCGATGTTGGCGCGCTAAAGAATGGCCATTAAAGGTCCCATCAAAGGCGTTGGTCCAGACGGCACGATCATCTTATGTACTTTGACCTGCCCTGAATGTGGACACAAAGAAGAGCTGGAAATGCCGCCGTATTCCTATCAGCAATATCACACCTGTTCGGGATGCGGCGCGCGCCTGCACGCCAGCGGTGACGCGTGCTGTGTGTTTTGCGCTTACGGCGACGTACCGTGTCCGCCAACGCAGATCAGCTCCAAAAGTTGCTGCTCGCCCGATTGAGGGCCCAATTGTGTGGTCGTCAAATGTGAACGAAATCGCTCAGGATTCTCTCGGCATTGCGTTGTAACGTGCGCGCCGGGCAATCGTTCAGACACGGCTTGCTCTGGTTAGCGCGGCGCAAAATCGTCAAGCCGCACTTTTGACACATGGCTTGGCTCTGTTGCATCAGTTTGGCGCTTAGTGCGGGGTAGTCAGGTATGTGCATGCTTATAAATATAGGTGCAGGCCGCTCACGCACGTAATGCAAAGGATGCATAACACCTATGCATCACAATCTGTGAGCGAGAGATATGTTTCGTTTCGGGCCTACTTCAGCTTTCATGGGTGGGGGTGTTGATGGACAAAGCCTTTTCACGCACGCTGTGTCCTGGACAATCGGGGCGGCGGCATTTCGATTGACCGTTGGCGTCAATATAGCGGTCCCCGCATATACGACACGTGGTTTCGATTTCTGTCAGCATGCGCTGACGCATGTCATTGTAATCGGGTTGGTCCATGGGCGTTGATCTTCATGAATTTGCGAAGAATTTGAACAGTCAGAAAGCCCATCTTTAATACACAAAATATTCGGAAATAGCAATATTAGATTATACACATATTATGTAGAATGGTTCTAAGCGCTCAGTGCTGTCGTGTGCCGCCCCGGCACACGGCGGCGATAAGATAGGGCCTCCGCCACGTGCAGTTTCGACACGCCCGGTGCATCATCGAGATCGGCGATGGTGCGCGAGACTTTCAAGATGCGGTGATAACCGCGTGCGCTCAACCGCATGCGTCCTGCGGCGTCCGATAGTAAAGCTTTGGCCGCGTCCTCCATTTGCACGATGGTTTCGAGAACTTGGCCGTCCGCTTCGGCATTGGTGCGGGCCTCGGACCCCAGCGCTGTGAAACGGTTCAGTTGGCGAGCGCGGGCCTCAGAGACACGTTGGCGCACATGACTTGAGGTCTCGGACGGTGGCGGCAGGCTGAGATCCGACGCCGGCACCATCGGCACCTCGACATGCAGGTCGATGCGATCCAAAAGTGGGCCGGACAGACGGTTTTGATAATCTTCGGCGCATTTGGGTGCGCGTGAACACGCTTGACCGGGATCGTCCAGATATCCGCACCGACACGGGTTCATCGCCGCGACCAACTGAAATCGTGCCGGATAGGTAACGTGTGCGCTGGCGCGCGCGATTACGGCAGCCCCGGATTCGATCGGCTGGCGCAGGGCTTCCAGCGCAGGGCGTTGAAATTCGGGCAGTTCATCCAAAAACAGCACCCCTAAATGGGCCAGTGACACTTCGCCGGGGCGCACTTGTATGCCGCCGCCGACCAGTGCGGCTTGGGATGCGGAATGGTGCGGATCGCGAAACGGGCGGGCGCGCATCAGGCCACCTTCGGGCAATGTTCCGGCAAGAGAATGAATCATCGATACATCCAGTGCTTCACTGGGGGACAAGTCGGGCAACAGGCCCGGAAGGCGCCGGGCGAGCAAGGATTTGCCCGCGCCGGGCGGTCCGCTCATCAGCAAATTGTGGCCGCCCGCGGCGGCAATTTCCAGTGCTCGCTTAGCGCTTTCTTGGCCTTTGATATCTACTAGGTCGAGTATCATTGGGATGTTGGCAGGGGTGCCTGCTTCGGCATTGGCAAATAAGGCTACTGGACGGATCAAAACCTGTGATCCTTTGAAATGATTGACCAAATCGATCAGAGAGCGAGGTGCCAGAACCTCCAAATCACCCGCCCAGACGGCCTCACCGCCTTGTGAAGGTGGGCAAATCAGGCCTAGGTCCTGAGAATTGGCGAAAATGGCACTGGGCAGCACCCCGGACACCCGTGTCAGCGTCCCATCCAGCGCCAATTCACCCAGGGCGACAAAATCACAAATTTGTTCCGCTGGTAGAACGTCCATGGCGGTGAGCAGGCCCAACGCAATCGGTAAATCGAAGTGCGAACCTTCTTTTAAAACGTCTGCTGGCGACAGGTTCACGGTGATGCGTTTGGGCGGCAACGCTAGCCCTAACGCCGACAGCGCCGCGCGCACTCGTTCACGGGCCTCGCTCACGGCCTTGTTGGGCAAGCCGACAATGGTGAACGATGGCAAACCCTGGGCGATGTGCACCTGAACATCAACAGGCAGAACCTCAATTCCCTGAAAAGCGACAGTGTTGATGCGCGCGACCATGAGTATGTCCCTATCTTTCACTTTACGACCATGAGCATAATCGGAACGTAAGTAGAACGCCAGGATGTAATCCGGTCTTCGTGTGGAATGCGGTGCGCGGCGACGAGTAAACTCTAATTGCTCGTATACGATGTGGCTTTTGCCGTGTGCGGGCCTATAATATTAGCAGTTCAAAATATAGCCTTAGGCCTTTCCTAACCGAACCAGAGGGGCCGAACATGATGCGCACAAGCAAGATGGTATTGGCAGTGGAGCTGGCCCTGCCGGTGCTGTGCTTCGGCTCTGTGGGTAACGCGGCGGCGTTTTGCATCCACAACTGGACTGATACGGAGGTGAAACGCACAAGTTCATGGCGGGACCTCCACCCCGTTTAAGGGCTTCAGCAAGTCAATCAATTCGGGCGAAAAAGTCTGCTGCAGTTGGCAGACCCATGACTGCAACACCAAAGGTACAAAGCACGCCAAAGTCAAATTCGACATTTGGTATTTTTTCCCGATGGGTAAGGGTGCGGACCGGGGTGGCAATGTGGATGCCTGTACAGGCTTTGAAATCAATGCCAACGGGAAGCTCGTCGTGCATGGCAGCATAGAGAAGCTTGTCGATGGAGATGACGCTCGTGCCCCCAACTGCAAAAGAGAATAGTGCCGTTTGCTTGGCATCGTTTGCCGGTTGACGTGCGTTGGTGCGAACGACACACTGTGCTGTGTTAATTCGACGCAGCGCCAAACCATGATAAAGGCAAGACATGAACAGTGGGGGACGGTTTATTGCAGCGGTGGCAGCAATGTTGCTGGTGGTGGGCTGTGCGGCGAATGATACAGCCAAGCCCACGGCCTTTCGCCCGCTGGAGGGCCGCGATCTAGCAGGCATGATCGAAGACACTGGCCCAGCACAGCTGAGCGACCCGTTCGTGCGCGCAGGCCTTACGGAGCTGGAAAGCGGCGATTACGTTGCGGCGCAAAAAAGCTTTAACCGTGCGCTGAAGTTTGACCCAACCCGCTCGCAATTGCATTTTCTCAATGGACTGACCTATCACTTGCGCGCAGCGGCGGGTGATTCCAGTCAAATTCCCTACGCTGCCATCGGCTACCGCTTGGCGTTGCAATACGACGCGGCAAATTACTGGGCGGCTTATCAATTGGGCCATATCAATTTCAACGATCAGCTCTACCGTCAAGCGCAAGACGCCTTTGCCTATGGCCTATTGTTCGCGCCCAAGGAAGTGGCGCTGTGGAAAGCACTGGCGACAGCGTCATATTACGCTCAAGATCTTGAAACCGCGCTTGAGGCCGTGTCCAGGGCGAGCAATTTGTCCCCAGGTGATACCGGTATCATGCGTTTGGCGGCGCTGGTTAACGCCGCCGCCGCCCGTTTCCCTGTCGCCGATGCCTACGTCGACCGCTATCGGAGCGCGCAACACGATGAAGCGCCACAGCGGGCGGCCTATACCGCTCGGCGGGTTGAGGATTGGCGGCGCTTTTATGGGCAAAATGGTGATGTTTTGCTGGCGCAAGGGTCCCCGGTGACAGCCGATATTTTTGGTGCTGACGTTGATACGCCAGGCGTTGAGCCCGCTTCTAAGGGGTCTGAAAAACCGCCATCGGGGACGAACGATTCCGACCGTATGGTGCTGGTCGATGTGGTGATCATCCGTTCCGAAGAACGCCGCACCACCAACAAGGGCGTCAACCTGCTCAACGGTTTGACGGCGACCTTGGCCGGAACCACATTCTCGTTTTCCGACACCCGCACCATCAATCGTGGTGCGGCAAATTCACGGGCGACGGTATTTACCTATGCGCCGTCGTTGTCCATCGCGGCGAGCTATTCATTGAACATTTTCAACGATAGCAACGACCGAAATGAAATCCTCGCCCGGCCCAGCTTGGTTGCGCTGGATGGACAGCCATCGGATTTCTTCACCGGCGCTGTATTTTATGTGGAGATTGCAGGCGGGGCCACCGTAGATGGCGCCATCTTGGATGTGCCGGTCGGCATCAAACTCAGCGTCACGCCACGGTTTACCGGTGATAAATCGGTAAAACTGGATGTCTCCGCCGCGCGCGCATTTATCGAGGGCCGGGCGACCCAAGTGAACTTCAACAATTTCGCCCAGGTCACCAAAACCTTGGTCACCGCGAACGTGGCGATGGAATTCGGCGATACCTTGGTGATCAGCGGGCTGAGTGAAAAGGAAACGCAAAACTTGCAAAACGGTGTGCCGTTCCTGCAAAGCATTCCATTGGTACAGTATCTGTTTTCCAACGAAAGCACCTTGGATTACACCAAGTCGGTTTTGATTTTGCTCACCCCCCGTGAGCCCCGCTACACTTATGAAGACGGTTCCGCGAAAGCCAACGTGACGAGCCCGCCCGACGCGGCGATCACCCAACCCAATTTAGACGAGCTTAAGGGCGGGTCGAATTGGTTTAAGCCCGCAGCCAATTTGGATGCGGTTTTCCACCATCTCAAAGACCGCAAATTGTTTAAAGAATTTCGCTCCGGCGATGTGAGGTTGGAACGTTGGGAAGACCCTGACAGTCTCTATCGTGAACTGAAGTACGCTGTGGACTTTCTATACTATTGAGTTCATGAGCCTTCAATCAGCGGTCGGCAAGCGCGAGTCTCATCCCTAAGGCGGCAAATGCCCCGGCAAAAAGACGGCGAAACCACACCATCACGTTGGGGCACGCAATCACGTGGCTGCGCATGAACGCGGCTGCAAGGCCGTAACCGGCGAACACCAACGCCGTTAGCGCCATAAACACGCCGCTCAGCTTCACCATTTCGAGCAGAGGCGCAGGGTTGGTCGCTGGTACGAATTGGGGCAAAAAGGCCAGGAAGAAAATCGACAGCTTGGGGTTCAAAATGTTGATGAGAAAACCCTGCAAAGCGATTTTTCCAGCGCTGTGAGGTTTGCGGTTTTCCGAGACGATGAGCGCGGTGTTGTCTTTCAGCGTCGCCCACGCAAGATACAGCAGATAAGCAACGCCCGCGAATTTGACCGTTTGAAACGCCACCGCGCTGGTGTGCAGCACTGCGGCGAGGCCAAAAATGCTCGCTGCAATGTGCGGCACGATGCCTAATGTGCAGCCGAACGTCGCGGCCAGCGCAGTGCGTGCGCCACCGCCGAGCCCGTGGGACAAGGTATAAATCACCCCGGTTCCGGGCATCAAAACCACGATCAAGGACGTCAGTAAAAATTCGCTGCTCATGAGCCACCCCTTAAAGCACAGGTTGCGCACCAGTGTGCACGCCCTATTTGTCGTGGGCAAGTGCGGTTAAGGGGCGTAAGCTATCGTTATGCGAGATTTTTTCACCGACTATGCGCGCGGTTATGAGGCCCAAGACTTCGCGCACATTGAAAAGCACTTTGCTTATCCGTGCATGCTGACCAACGAAAGCGGCACGGATCTTATTTGCGACGCCGATGATTTGCACCAGCACATTGCGGGTTTTCTCACCATGGTGAAAGAAAACAGCCTGAGCAAAGCCGTGCCCACCATTGTGCACGATCAACGTCACGGCACAAAAAATCGGGTGGTGTCGGTGAACTGGAAACTGCTCGGTTCAAATCAACGGCCGTTTGCCGATTTTGATTTCCTTTACGTGCTCATCGGCGGTGACGGGACAAACCAGGGGACGTGGAAAATCTGTCTCGCGAATTTGATTTAAGCGAGCTTGATTTCAATCGCGTCCCAGATTTTTTCTTCCAACGCGACCCCGTCAAAGCGGCGGATTTCTTGCAGTCCGGTGGGTGAGGTGACGTTGATTTCGGTGAGGTAATTGCCGATCACGTCGATGCCCGCGAAGATCAAACCGCGGGCTTTGAGATCAGGGCCGATGGCGGCGCAGATTTCCAGATCGCGCTCGGTCAGTTTGCTCGGTTCTGGGGTACCGCCGGCGTGCATGTTGGAACGCGCTTCGCCTTCTTGGGGCACCCGGTTGATCGCGCCGACCGGTTCGCCATCGACCAAGATGATGCGTTTGTCACCTTGGCGGACGTCTTTCAAGTAAGCTTGCACCACGATGGGTTCGCGTGAACCTTGCAGAAATATTTCCAACAATGAGCCGAGATTTTCATCGTCGGGTTTGACGTGAAACACCCCCGCACCGCCGTTGCCGTATAGCGGCTTGACGATGATGTCTTGGTGCTTTTCGCGAAATGCCTTGATGTGCGCGACGTTGCGCGTCACCAACGTCGGCGGTACCAAATCGGGAAAGCGCGCGATGTAGAGCTTTTCGGGGTTGGCGCGCACTTCGGTGGGGTTGTTGACCACCAATGTGGTCGCGGGCAGCATGTCCAACAAATAGGTGGTGGTCAGGTACGCCATGTCGAAAGGCGGGTCTTGACGCAGCCACACCACATCCAACGTCGAAAGATCGACCAGTTCCGGCGTGCCCAGGGTGCAGTGATTGCCCAGCTCGGTGCGCAATTCCAACCGCTGAGCCACGGCCATGACGCGACCGTCTTCATAAATCAGGTCGTCGGGATGATAATAAAACAGCTCATGACCGCGCTTTTGCGCTTCCATGCCGATCACAAAGGTGCTGTCGGCGTCGATATCGACGTCGCTGATCGGGTCCATTTGCAAGGCAACTTTGAGGCTCATCGGCGGGGCTCCTGTACGCACGCGCTGGTTTAAGGTTCATCGCCTTTCAGGCGGCGTTGCAAATTTTGCAACATCTGAGACGCTGTATAGCGGTGCACGCCGCTGCCGGGCAATTGTAAAAAATGTTCCAACGCCCGCGTCGCTTCCAGCAGATGATCCAGACGTTCGTGCAAGAGCGCCAATTCGCGCCACAAATAGGCCTCGTCCGGTGCAATCAACAGCGATGCCTCAACAGCCATCAGCGCCGCTTCGGGCGCCGCATGCAACAGGTGAAAGATTTTGACGTCTTGTTGCAGGTTGAGCAGAACTTGGCGGGGGTTGAGCGCCGTCAGGTGGTTGGGCGTCAGCTCGCCGTTTTCGCCTTGATGGTCTTTGAGCAAGCGGCGCAAATCGCGCGCATTGATCACACGACCACCATCGAACGGGTCGAGCAACGTGCGGGTGCCGTTCAGCTGCAGACGGATGAGGGTGCGGGGCGCAAAATCGACGATTTCGATTTCGCGACCCAGGGCTTGAAACACATGGGCGTAAAGCAGCGCCACAATCAGCGCGTTACCTTGGCGGCGGTCAATGGTGCGCGCTATGTTGGCCTCGTCCAGGCGTCCGGCCGAGGTCGCCACGCCGCCATAACCGTACCGGCGGGCAAGAATTTGCCGCGCGGCTTCCACCGCCAAAGCATCGTCGTCACGGTCGTCGGCTAGATAAGCGCGGGCCTCAAACGCTAAGGTGTCGAGATGGCGGCGATAAGCGTCCAGATTGAGAGTCGGTTCGGCCCATTTGGCCAACCACAATGCACCTTCGACAGGATCGATGGCGTTGGCTTTCAGTGTGCCGATACGGCGCAGGGCGTCTTCGGCACCCATGGCTTAACTCCCTTGCGGCGGAGCCAGTGTGTGTGGTGATGTTTTCACGCGCACATGGCTAACGATGTGGCGCACGTATTCGATGGAACGGGCATGGTTTTTGACCCGTTCCAGCTCAGTGGCGCTTTGCGCGATGCCGATCAGGTACACCGTTGCGCCGACGGTTTCGATGGCGTAATTGATGGCGAGAATTTTTTCATCAAACGTCAGCTTGGCTTCAAGTTGTGCGGAAATCCAGCCGTCGCGCGCGGTGTCGATGACGCCGCCGTCTGAGGTGACGTGAATTTCGTTGATGACATCGACAATGCCGTCGACTTTCCATGCCAGCCGCACCGCGTCGGCGCGCTCATTTTCGGTTTTCACTTGTCCGGTCAGCAGTGCGCGGCTTTCGTAAACTTCGACGCCGACGTGGGCGAGCAAGGTGTGATCGAAGCGTGCGTATTGGTCAATGACACGGCTGGAAAGACCAAAGTCGCGGGCCACGCCATCGACGCCGCGTTCTTGATAAGCCGCCAGACCGGTGCCCGCACCGATGCCCAGCACCGCCCCAACGGGGGTGCAGGCGGTATTGGCGAGCACAGTGCTGCTGAGCGCGAGGGCTGTAAAGGCGATGCGGGTGAGGGATGAGAATGCCATTGTGTTTACTCGCTCAACGGTGATTTTGGTGCTCAGTGTACGGCTGGATGGTTAACAAAGCGTGGTTTTAAGATCAATCGGCGCGCCACGCATCGCGCAACATGGTGAGCCGCAACGGCCCCGTGACCAAAGCAACATCGAACCGTATATCGCAGCTCAGCAAGGCCGGGTGTTGGCTCAAAAACCACTCGGCAGTCCGTTGGATGCGGCGGCGTTGTCGGGCGGTGATGGCTTCGGCGGCAAGGGCTGCATTGGCGCGGGCTTTGACTTCGATGAAACAGAGGGTATTTCTGCGCCGTGCGATCAGATCGATTTCGCCCACCTGGGTTTTATAATTGCGCGCCACCACCCGGTGGCCGGTGAGGCGCAGATACAGCGCTGTCAGGCTTTCGGCCCAACGCCCGCGTTTTTGCGCGCGCACCCGAGATGATGACGAGGGGGACGATTTTGTGTGATCAGACGGTTTACGCATGCGGTCCTAGCCGTTAACCTTCACCAAAATTTAGCCGCTTTCACGGGTCAGTATGACGCGCTATGAAAGAGTAGCAGTTTTTGCAGGAGGCTCCAGGCCGCACATGCGCAATTTGACCATCAATTCGAGTTGGAGCCGCCTGCGTGCCGGCATCGTCATGGCCTGTATGGGTGTGGTGCTGATGGGCTGTGAACAGGCGGGGTTCGGCGGCAAGCCAAAACTGGCCAATCCGCCGCAAACGCAAAAGGTCCCCAGCGCCGCCACGGATCAGGCGCAGCAGCCTGGCCATATGTCGCACGCGGCGTCGGGTGGGGTTGGCCCGCAAATCGCGAACCGTCCGGCGGATGCTCCCTTGCCGCGGCCGCCTTTGTTGCCGTCTTTGGACGATTTGATCGGCCGCATTCCCCAAGCCACCACCCAGACGGGTGCGGCGGGTGAGCTTCTTGAGCCGCCGTCCTTGCCCGGTGCGCGTGGTTTGCGCGTGGCGATCTTGTTGCCGCTGTCGGGCGCCAATCAGCGGGTCGGTTCGGCGATGTTGAACGCTTCGCAAATGGCGCTGTTTGAATTCGCCGGTTCCGATTTTGAGCTGTTGGTACACGATACCAAGGGCTCACCCGAAGGCGCCTCGGAAGCTGCGCGCCTCGCCATCGGTGATGGTGCGCAACTGATCGTCGGGCCGTTGTTGTCCACGTCGGTGCGCGCGGTGGCCGATTTGGCGCGCGCCGCCGCCGTGCCGGTGGTGGCGTTTTCATCCGATCGCACCGTCGCTGGCGAGGGTGTTTACACCATGGGCTTTTTTCCCGGCGATGAGGTCAAGCGCGTGGTCGATTTTGCCGCAGCCAAGGGCGCACAACGTTTTGCCTTGCTGGCCCCCGCAGGCGCGTATGGCGATGCGGTCTCCGCCTCGTTCAACGCCGCGGTGTGGCAAGCGGGCGGTTTTGTGGTGCAAAGCGAATTTTATCCGCCGCAAGTCAGCGATTTTTCCGAACCGGTCAAGCGCATCGCGCATTATGACGAGCGCCGCGCCGCGTTGCTGGATCAGCGCCGTACCCTACAAGCGCGCGGCGACGAGGTTTCCGGGCTGGCGTTGAAACGGCTGGAAAACTTGCAGACCCTTGGCGATGTCCCGTTCGATGCGTTGTTGCTGGCCGATGGCGGCAAGCGCCTGATTGCGGTGGCGGCGATGCTGCCGTTTTATGATGTCGATCCGAAAAAGGTCAAAATTCTTGGCACCGGACAATGGGATGAAGCGGGCCTGGGCGTGGAACCGGCATTGGTCGGTGGCTGGTTTGCGGCCCCCGATCCCAGCGTGCGCCAAGCCTTTTCCGATAAATACCTGACTGCTTACGGCAACCGTCCGCACCGCCTTGCGACGTTGGCGTATGACGCCACCGCGCTGGCGGTTGTGTTGGGGGCGCAAAACGTGCCGCAACCCTATGGTGTTGAGGTTTTGGCCCAAGCGGGCGGATTTGCCGGGCGCGACGGCATATTCCGCTTTACGTCCTCGGGTGCGGCTGAACGCGGGCTGGCGGTGATGCAGGTGCAGCGCAAAGACGCCAGTATCGTCGATGCGGCGCCTAAAGCATTTCCTTAATGATCCTAAGCGGGTGCGGTGACGGGGTCCGGGTCATCCAGCAAGCGGCTGATGATGGCGTTGAGGATCAATCGCCCCTGATCGGTGGCGCGTAATCCGCGCTCATCGACGATGATCAGTCCAGCGTTTTGCAGCTCCAAAACCGCGCTGGCATTGAGCGCCGACGATAGCTCCTGACCGCATTGGCGGGCAAAGCGCGCCGCGTCGAGGCCTTCAGTGAGGCGCAGGCCGGACAGCACCAGCTCTTCCAAACGCTCATAACGGCTCAATTCCCGGACCTTGGCGGTGGCGTGGCCATTTGTGTTGACCGCATTCAGCCAGCGCGCCGGATCGGCGATTTGGTGGGTGGCGCGGGTGATGGAGGTGGTGCGATCCGGCGTTGGTTGGGCGGTCAGACGCCCATGCGCTCCGGGACCGATGCCGATGTAATCACCGCCGCTCCAATAGGTGATATTGTGGCGGCTTTCAAAGCCGGGTTTGGCATGGTTGGAAACTTCATAAGCAGGCAATCCAGCGTCCACACAGATCTCTTGGGTCATTTGGTACAGATCGGCGGCGAGGTCTTCGTCGGCTTCGCTCATATTTTGGCGGAAAAATGCGGTGCCCGGCTCGATGGTTAATTGGTAAAGCGAAATGTGTCCATTGGTCAGCGTCAGCGCTTGCTCCAACTCGTCGGCCCAATCACCCTGGCCTTGACCAGCGCGCGCGTATATCAGATCGTAAGTGTAACGACTGAAAATGGCGCTGGCGATGTCCAGCGCTTCAAGGGCTTCTCTCACCGAATGCTCACGGCCAAGGGCCTGTAAATCTTCATCATTCAGCGCCTGGACACCAATGGAAACGCGGTTGACGCCAGCGTCTTGAAAGGCGCGAAATTTAGCAGCCTCGATGGATGTCGGGTTGGCCTCCAAGGTTATTTCGCATTCGTTTTGAAAGCCCCAGCGGTTCTCGGCGGCTTCAATGATGGCGTGGATGGTGTCGGGTGCGATGAGGCTCGGCGTGCCGCCGCCGAAGAAAACACTGCCCAGCGCCCGCCCGCTCGTTTGCTCTGCGTAATGGTCCAGCTCATGCAAAATGGCGTCGCGATAATCGCTCTGATCGCGCTCACCGGGCGATAGCGGGCGCGAATTGAAGTCGCAGTAAGGGCATTTTGACAGACACCACGGCCAATGCACATACAGCGCTAAAGGCGCGTTGCGTTCAGAGCTGTGAGATACGTCTGCGGCCATCCGAGCGTCCGTTTTTGGCACAAAGTGCAAGGTTGAAACGTCATACGTTCATGCATTGGCCCTTGCGGGTCAATCCCCAAAGGTGATTTAGCGAAAGGATAACGATGTTTAAAAGTATGAGGCCGTTGTGGACGGTATGTGGACTGGGCTTGGTGATGCTGAGCGCGATCATGGCGCACGCGCAAGAACCCGCTTATGCCTGTACGCTTCCGGGTGGTCAAAACGTTCCAATTTTGGTCGACACCAGCTTGCAAAACGTTGCCGTGGCGCGGCGCAACGCCCAGGGGCAGCGCACCATCGTGATCAATCCCAATGTGCTGGCCTTGTTTCAACCCGCCACGCGGCGGTTTTGGTTGGCGCATGAATGTGCACACCAGCAACTGGGTCACACGCTGGGTCACTTCGGACCCGACCGCGAGCAACAGGCCGATTGCTACGCTGCCCATCAGTTGGTGAAAAATCACCAAATGGATGCCGCCGACCTCAGGGCCATCGAACAAGACATTTCAAAGTTGGGCGGGGACAAAAAAGCTTACCTGCCGGGCCCCGCACGCGCTTACGCTATCGATGAGTGCGTCGTCAAAGCGGTGCAGGAAATTCAGCAATCGCAATGAGATGAGGAGCTCAATCGGTTGCGAAACACGCGGCAACGAGCTTTTTGAACGCGTTGGCGCGGTGGCTCATGGCGTGTTTTTGCTGCGGCTGCATTTCGGCGAAGGTGGTCTCAAAACCGTCGGGCACAAACGTCGGGTCGTACCCGAAACCCTTTTCGCCGCGCATCGGCCACGTCATGGCGCCGTGCACTTGGCCTTCGAAGCTTTCCACGTGCCCGTCCGGCCACGCCAAGGTCAGGGCGCAGGCAAAATGCGCGCTACGGTCCGCGGTCCCGGCGGCGTTGAGCGCCTCTTCAACCTTTTGCATGGCGACGGCAAAATCTTTGCCGGGCCCCGCCCAGCGCGCGGAATAAACGCCGGGCTCATCGTTTAAAGCGTGCACGCACAGCCCCGAATCATCGGCCAGCGCCACGTGACCGGACGCTTTAGCTGCCGCCAGGGCCTTAATTTCGGCGTTGGCAACGAACGTTACGCCGTCTTCAACGGGTTCGGGCAGGCCCAAATCACCCGCTGAAATCACGTCCGCGCCAAACGGCGTCAGCAGCTCGCCGATTTCGCGCACCTTGCCGGGATTGTGGCTGGCGATGACCAGCTTACCGCCTTCAAACTTACGGCTCAACGTTCGCGCCATCGATGTTTACTCCAGACCCAGCACTTCGCGTTGCATCACGACCAGTTCAGCGACGCCCTTTTTCGCCAGACGCATCAGTTCCATGAACTGGTCTTCGGAAAATGGATAATCTTCCGCGGTGCCTTGAATTTCGACGATGCCGTTGGCGCCGGTGAGCACAAAGTTAGTGTCGGCTTCGGCAGCGCTGTCTTCCAGATAATCCAGATCCAGCACCGCGTTTTCTTTGTACAGTCCACAGCTGACCGCCGCGACTTGGTCGATCAGCGGCACGCTTTCCAGCAAACCGCGTTCGACCGCGCCGCGAAACGCCAGATACAGCGCCACATACGCGCCGGTGATCGATGCGGTGCGGGTGCCGCCGTCGGCCTGGATGACGTCGCAATCGACGGTGATCTGCATTTCGCCCATGGCTTCCAAATCGGTGACCGCGCGCAACGAACGCCCGATCAAGCGTTGGATTTCTTGGGTGCGGCCCGATTGCTTGCCGCGTGCGGCTTCGCGCTGCATGCGTGAATTGGTGGCGCGCGGCAACATGCCGTATTCGGCGGTGACCCAGCCCTTACCCTGGCCGCGGATCCACGGCGGCACGCGTTCTTCCAAGGTCGCGGCGCACAACACGTGGGTGTCGCCGAATTTGATCAGGCACGATCCTTCGGCATGTTTGGAAAATCCGGTTTCCAAGCTCACGGTGCGCATGACATCTAGGTCGCGGCCACTGGGTCTCATATTAAAATCCTCAATCCATAAAAAAGTTGCGCCAAGCTACCCGCAGGCGCGACCTACGTAAAGAGCCACGGGTACGAGATGGCGGCAATTGACGGACCTTACGGGTGCGACTACGTTCAAAAACACACTGGAAAGGGCCTCAGCGCCAAATGATCACCGAGCTCAACGAACGTTCGCGGGAAATTTTTCGCCGCATCGTCGATGCCTATTTGACGACCGGCGATCCGATGGGCTCGCGGACTTTGTCGCGCCAAGCGGGCCTGGACATTTCACCGGCCACCATCCGCAACGTCATGGCGGACCTGGAAGACGCGGGACTGCTGTTTTCGCCGCACACTTCCGCCGGGCGCTTGCCCACCGAAATGGGCCTGAAGCTGTTTGTCGATGGCATTTTAGAGGTCGGCAATCTGACCAGCGCGGAACGTCACTCCATCGAAGGCGAATGCAAGGCGAACGGCTCGTCGGTGGAAGGCATGTTGGAAAACGCCACCCAAGCGCTGTCGGGCCTGTCGCATCTGACCGGTCTGGTGGTTGCGCCGAAAAGCCAAGCGCCGCTCAAGCACATCGAGTTCGTGGCCCTCAGCCCGGGTCGTGCGCTGGTGGTATTGGTGACGGAAAACGGCGTGGTGGAAAACCGCATCATCGAAATTCCCCTCAACGTGCTGCCCAGCGCTCTGGTCGAGGCGACCAATTATCTGTCCGCGCGTATGGTCGGGCGCACATTGGAAGACGCACTGGAGGCCATTAAGGCGGAACTGAGCAATCACCAAGCCCAGCTTGACGCGCTGACCACAAAAGTGGTGCAGGAAGGCGTGGCGGTGTGGTCGGGGGGCGAAGGCCAAGGGTCGCATGGGGGTTCGTTGATCGTGCGCGGCCAAGCGAACTTGTTGGAAGACATGGATGCCGTGACGGACTTGGAAAACATCCGCGCGTTGTTTGAGGCCTTGGAAACCAAGGAAATCATGGCGCGCTTGATCGAACGCGCCGACACGGCGGACGGTGTGCAAATTTTCATCGGCGCGGAAAACAATCTGTTTGGCATGTCCGGCTGTTCGTTGATCGTCGGCCCGTACCACGATAGCAAGGAACGCATCATCGGCACCATCGGGGTGATCGGCCCGACGCGGATGAATTATGCGCGCATCATCCCGATGGTCGATTACACCGCCAAGCTGGTGGGGCGTCTCATTGGATAATAGAACCCGCTGAACGCATTCTGCGGGTTGATTGTCTCGTCAAATAGGCTAAATACCACCCCAACATGAATGCAATCTGGCTTTAGACGTAGACTTAGGTGCGCAATGAACACTGAGAACGAAATTCCGGCTGACGAAACCGCTGAAACACCCGACGACATGGCACAGGCTGAGCAAGATGCCATGACGGAGGCCGCGCGCGAAGCCGAAGCGGAAGCTTTAGAGGCCGAGGCCGAAGCTGAAATGAGCGACGATGCCGATGCGCCTGAAGGCGAAGGCCCTGACCTGCAAGCAGAAGTCGCCGAGCTGAAAGACAAATTGTTGCGCACCATGGCGGAGATGGAAAACACCCGTCGCATCGCCGCGCGCGAAAAAGCCGATGCCAGCAAGTATGCCGTATCCAATTTTGCCCGCGACATCGTGCGCGTCGCCGATAATTTGGGCATGGCGATGATGATGGTTACCGACGAGGCCCGCGCCGAGGACAAAAATCTCGACAATCTGTGCGTCGGCATCGACATGACCATGAAAGAGCTACTGAACATTTTCGCCAGCCACGGCATCAAGCCGGTGCCCGCCGAAGGTCAGCCGTTCGACCACAATGTTCACGAAGCCGTGCAGCAAATGGACAATGTCGACGTTCCGCACAACACCGTGCTGCAAGTGTTGCGTGGCGGTTTTACCCTTCAAGACCGTTTGCTGCGCCCGGCGCAGGTGATCGTGTCCACCGGCGGTGCGAAAGCGAGCGAGGGCGCTGGCGAACCGCAAACCTCTGACAAAAATGGCGAGGTTCCGGCGGAAGGCGCGCAGCAAGCTTATGAGCCCGATGGCGCTGAGCCGGGTGTGAACGTTGATCAAGAAACCTAAAACGGCTTCAGGTCGGACAGGATTTTTCCGCGTTTCAAGCGTTGCGCGACGAAAAACTCCGGCTTATATACCATCCGATGCCGGTTTTGCCGCGCATCACCACATTTAAGCAAACGCAAATTGAGGCAAAGGCCTCACTAAACCCGAGGGGACATACGCGGAGCTTGAGCATCAAGGTCGCATATGTCCGCCTAAGACGGAGATGAAAGAAATGAGCAAGGTTATCGGCATTGATTTGGGCACCACGAACTCGTGCCTGTCTTTGATGGATGGTTCAGACCCTAAGGTCATCGAAAACGCCGAAGGCGCGCGCACCACGCCGTCGATGGTTGCGTTCACCGAGGGCGGCGAGCGTCTGGTGGGTCAGCCCGCCAAGCGTCAAGCGGTCACCAATCCCGAAGACACACTGTTTGCCATCAAGCGGCTGATCGGTCGCCGTTTTAACGACCCGCTCACCAAAAAAGACATGGGCCTGGTTCCTTACAAAATCGTCGAAGGCGACAACGGCGATGCATGGGTTGAAGCGCGCGACAAAAAATACAGCCCGTCGCAGGTTTCCGCGTTCATCTTGCAAAAGATGAAAGAAACCGCCGAAAGCTTCCTCGGCACCGAAGTCACCCAGGCGGTCATCACCGTTCCCGCTTACTTTAACGACAGCCAACGCCAAGCCACCAAGGATGCAGGCAAGATCGCCGGCCTTGAAGTGCTGCGCATCATCAACGAGCCGACCGCCGCGGCGCTCGCCTACGGGCTTGAGAAAAAAGACGGCGGCGTGGTTGCGGTTTATGACTTGGGCGGCGGTACGTTCGATATTTCGATCCTCGAAATCGGCGACGGCGTGTTCGAAGTGAAATCCACCAACGGCGACACCTTCTTGGGCGGAGAAGATTTCGATCACACCATCGTCGAATACCTCGCCGACGAATTCAAAAAGGAACAAGGCATCGACCTGCGTCAAGATCGCTTGGCCCTGCAGCGCCTTAAAGAAGCTGCGGAAAAAGCCAAGATCGAACTGTCCAGCGCGACCCAGACCGACGTCAACCTGCCGTTCATCACCGCCGATGCGTCGGGTCCGAAACACCTTAACGTCAAGATGACCCGCGCCAAGCTGGAAAGCCTGGTCGGCGACTTGATCAAGCGCACCGTCGGCCCATGCAACGCAGCGCTCAAAGACGCTGGTTTGAAAGCATCTGAAATCGACGAAGTGATCTTGGTCGGCGGCATGACCCGCATGCCAAAGGTGCAAGAAGTGGTCAAAGAAATCTTCGGTCGCGAACCGCACAAGGGCGTGAACCCGGATGAAGTCGTCGCCATCGGCGCGGCCATTCAGGGCGGCGTGCTTAAAGGCGAAGTCAAAGACGTTTTGTTGTTGGACGTGACGCCGCTTTCGCTTGGTATCGAAACGTTGGGCGGCGTGTTCACCCGCTTGATCGATCGCAACACCACCATCCCGACGCGCAAAGCTCAGGTGTTCTCGACCGCCGAAGATAACCAGACCGCGGTCACCATCCGGGTGTTCCAAGGCGAACGCGAAATGGCTGCGGACAATAAAATTCTCGGCCAGTTCGACTTGGTCGGTATCCCGCCCGCACCGCGCGGCATGCCCCAAGTCGAGGTCACCTTTGACATCGACGCCAACGGCATCGTCAACGTGTCGGCGAAAGACAAGGCGACCGGTAAGGAACAGCAGGTTTCCATCCAGGCGTCCGGCGGTCTCGATGACGCGGACATCGAACAGATGGTTAAGGACGCCGAAGCGCACGCCGAAGACGACAAAACGCGTCGCGACTTGGTGGACGCCAAGAACCACGCCGAAAGCCTGGTTCACGACACCGAAAAGAATGTCGCCGAATTTGGCGACAAGGTCCCGGCGGAAGATAAAGCCGCGATTGAAACCGCGATCCAAGACACCAAGACCATTTTGGAAGACGAAAGCGCCGATGCCGAGGCCATTAAGGCCAAGACCGATGCATTGATGCAGGCGGCGATGAAGTTGGGCGAAGCCATGTACAAAGACAGCCAAGCCGAAGCCGCTGGCGCAACGCCAGAGGGCGGTGCGGATGCAGGCGACGCGGGCACGGAAGAAAACGTGGTCGATGCCGACTTTGAAGAAGTTGATCCGGATCAAGACAAGAAATAAGCCGGGGAGAGCCCCCTATCGTATTTGGCGGGCTCAAGTGTCCGGCGGGCTTTGGTCCGCCGGACACGTTCTTGGCGGACCGAGCTTCAAGGTGAGTGGATAAAAGAATGGCGAAGCAAGATTACTACGAGCTTCTTGGAGTTTCGAAAGGCGCCGACGCCGACGAGCTCAAAAAGGCGTATCGCAAACTCGCCATGAAACATCATCCGGATCGCAATCCCGATGACAAGGCTGCTGAGCAAAAATTCAAAGACCTCAGCGAAGCTTATGAAGTTCTCAAAGACGAAGAAAAACGTGCGGCCTACGACCGTTTCGGCCACGCGGCGTTCGAACAGGGCGGCCCTGGCGGTCCCGGCGCGGGTGGTTTCGAAGGCTTCGGCGGCGGCTTTGCCGATATTTTCGAAGAAATGTTTGGCGGCGGCGGTGGCGGCGGTTTCGGCGGCGGGCGCGGTCGTGGCCAGGAACAAACCGGGCGCGGGTCGGACTTGCGTTTCAACATGGAAGTATCTCTGGAAGACGCCTACAAAGGCAAATCCACAGAAATTCGTGTACCGGGCTCGGCCGCGTGCGACAGCTGTCATGGCTCCGGCGCGACGCCAGGATCCGAGCCGGTCAATTGCGCGACCTGCGGCGGCCATGGCCGGATCCGCAGCCAACAAGGTTTTTTCACCGTCGAACGCACCTGCCCGTCATGTCACGGCCAGGGCAAAGTGATCAAAGATCCGTGTCGCAACTGTTCGGGTACCGGACGGGTGCACAAGGAAAAGACCCTCAGTGTTAACATTCCCGCAGGGGTCGAAGACGGCACGCGGATTCGCTTGTCGGGTGAGGGTGAAGCCGGTTTGCGCGGTGCGCCAGCGGGCGATCTATATATCTTTTTGTCGATCAAATCGCACCGCATTTTCCAACGCGAAGGCGCGAACATTTATGTGCGCGTGCCGGTGCCGATGACCACTGCGGCGCTGGGCGGTTCGGTCGAAGTGCCCGCCGTTGATGGCTCGCGTGCGCGCATCAACATTCCCGACGGCACCCAATCGGGCCAGCAGTTCCGGCTGCGCGGCAAAGGCATGAGCGTTCTGCGCTCCAGTTCGCGCGGCGACATGTTTGTCGAGTTGTCGGTGGAAACGCCGGTCAATCTCACCAAAAAGCAAAAAGAACTGATGGCTGAATTCCGTGCCGAAGGCGGCGACGGAAACAAGCACAGCCCACAAAGCGGCGGCTTCTTTTCCAAAGTCAAAGAAATTTGGGAAGACTTGAAGGACTAAGCCTTCATATCTTGAGCGCTGGATTTGTGGTGCAGCATCGTAAACGTGTATCTACGATCTAAAATCAACTTGTAGTTTATTGATATAAATCATCTAATGAGGGTATTTTCAGATGATGATCGCCGTATCGACGCGGGCGGGTCAATTTTTTTGCGCCTTGTGTAGCGTGTATAAAGGCGTGATGCTGGAGTGAGTTGCGTGTTTCTTAGTGGCTGCGCTCGGCCACCAGCGCCAGCGGCGCCCAGTAATCCCCTGCACGACGTTTTTTGATGCTTCCGGCAATGATGTTCAGGCGACGGCTTTTACCCCCCATTGTGGTACGCCAGTCTTCCAGTTGCTCGCGAAATTGGCTGACGCGGGACTTGATGACATGCCGACCATGGCTGCTTTCGGCCATGGTGTTGAACATCACCGCGCCAAACTGCAGGGTGTTGCCATCGACGCCATCACCCATCAAATACAAGATGCGTTCCACATCGCTTTTGATTTTACCCAGCGACTGGACGTCGCGTTTGATTTCAAACGCGGCACGCGGTTCTTTGCTGGCCGCCCAACACATCAAGATGTCGCAGCGGCCATTGCCGCGTCCGTGCGATTTGGCGGGTTCGTGAGGCTGCCCACGCGCTTGCGAGCGCGCTTGGCTGAGTTGAAATTCAAGCCATGTCAGATGGTTTGGCGCACTCTGGCCAAGCTTTTCTGCGACGTTGACGGTCAATAGATATTCCGGCGCTCTGTTGAGATAAACGCTGTTGGACGTCAATGAGCTGAATTTGCGTTCGGCGATCTGCATGCCGGTAAAGGCGGCGCGGATAAGGTCTTGCTTTGAAACACGTTTCATAAGTTGGAGTTCCTTTCTGGATGCACGTAATAACTTAGCGTTACATATGATATAAATCATGAGATGTGGACTCACGTGTGGCGCGTGTGGGGCCCCCGTGTGGCGTGCGAATGGTGTGTGGGGGCTAAGAGTGTGGTGTTTGATTTGCGATGGTGATAAATCTGGCGTTCACGCAAACGAAGACGGACTCGGAATATGAAGATCGCAATTGTCGGCGCCGCCGGGCGCATGGGCCGGATGTTGATCGCTGCCGTGCAGGCTGCGAAGGACGCAGAGCTTGCAGGCGGCACCGAAGCTGCGGGTCACCCGGGTATCGGGCGTGATTTGGGTGAATTGATCGGCGGCGAAAGTGCCGGTGTGGCCCTGTCATCCGATCCGCGCGCCTTGTTTGAGGTCGCGGACGTCGTGATCGATTTTACCGTGCCCACCGCCACCGCCGTACATGCGGGCTTGGCGGCGGAACATGGCACGGCCTTGATCATCGGCACCACTGGACTGGACGCCGCGCAACAAGGTGCGGTCAATGGTGCGGCGGAAAAAACGGTGATTGTGCAGGCGGCGAATTACTCCGTCGGTGTGAACGTATTGCTGGGCTTGGTCGAAAAAGCGGCGCAAATTCTGCCTGACATCTATGATATCGAAGTTCTGGAAATGCACCATCACCACAAAGTCGACGCCCCGTCGGGCACCGCCTTGTCGCTGGGCTTGGCGGCGGCGGCGGGCCGCGATGTGCAGTTGGATGACGTGGCGTGCAAGGCGCGCGACGGCATCGTCGGTGCACGGCCACGCGGTGAAATCGGCTTTGCCACCTTGCGCGGCGGCGACGTGGTCGGTGATCACACGGTGATGTTTGCCGGTCCCGGCGAGCGGGTGGAAATCACCCACAAGGCTTCGTCACGCGAAGTGTTCGCGGGCGGCGCGGTACGCGCGGCGCTTTGGGCGGGCACTGGAAAGCCGGGCCTGTATTCGATGAAAGACGTGCTTGGCTTTTAGAGCGGGCTGTTAGGCTTTTTTGGCCAATGCATCGACGTGCCAACGTTGCACCGATAGCGGCTCGGCACGGCCTTTGACCTGCACACTTTCTACAGCCTTAAAGCCTGTGGACGCGGCGGTCTTGATGGTCGCGGTGTCGGCGACGATCTCGCCGGGGTCGGCCTGTGAACACAGCCGCGCCGACATATTGACGCTGTCGCCGATGACGGTGAAGTCGCGTCGCGATTTCGGCCCCACCGCGCCGGAAATCACTTGGCCGGTATAGATGCCGATACCCAGACCACGCGCCAGCGAGGCCCGGCGCACGGCGTCGAGAATCGCCTTGGCCGCGTCGATGGCGCGCTGTTCGGCGTCTTTCCCTTCAAAGCGCACCAACAGCGCATCGCCGATCATCTTGTCGACGTCACCGCCAAAGTGGTCGATGATTTTCACCTGAATGGTCATCAAATCATTGAGGAAGAACACCACCCGTTCCGGCGCGTTGTCTTCCGCATAGCTGGTGAAGTCGCGCACATCGGAATGGAACAGCGTGCAGGTGATTTTACGTGATGGAATATTGCCGGTGTTTCCGGCATTTTTCGCGGCATTGAGGGCGCTGGAGGATACAAACGTTTCGAGCCGGTCGCTGAGCGTGGCGATGGCGGCGGTGCGTTGATCGATGTCGCGTTGCGCTCGGCGTACCAGTACGCCCAAAACCAGCATCAGAATGATTTGCAAGGCCAGCGGCACAGTGATTGCGGGCACGGCCGTTTCCAACAGCAGTGTATCGAGATAGCCGACCTCTTCATACAGTTCGAAAATAGCCAGTAAATTGTCGTTTTCGTCCAAATAGGGGGCGTAAATCTCATAAGCGAGTGTGCCGTCTGCGGCGGCTTTGCGCACCAAAGTGGGCGCGGCGGTGACGATCACTTCGCGCAACGACGCGGACGTTTCGACAATGCCGATGAAGTTTGGGTTGATGTCGTAGATGACCTTACCGCGAAGATCGTAGACCTTCAGTGAGATGAGCTTTTGTCGCTCGACCTCTTCACTGAAGATATCGGCTAACCCGGCCAAATCGGCCTCGGTGATGGTTCCATCAAGGAAAGCCTGCCAAGGTTCGGGCGCGGCGTCTTTGAGTGAATCGACAATAAGCTCAGCGCGGTTTTGCGCTTGCTCCAAATAAATATGGCGGGTGACTTGATCGAAAGCGAACCACAAGAGCGCGCTCAAAAGCACCATGAAAAACACCATGGCCGGTATGACGCGGACATAATAATAGCGCTTGAGCGGATAAGGCTCGCCCGTGGTGCTGGATACTTTGGCGTTCTTTGACGGCATTGGGGATTGCCAGAAGAGTTTATTATGAGTTGCGCGCAGATTGACACATCTTACTATTGGTGAATATAAAAAAATGCGAATATATAAATTGTGATTATTTTCAGTGTATTGCGGTCATTTTAAGACGCCGCAGTCCCTCTTGAATTTGACAGGCGATACGGTTCTTTTCCGCAGCCGATAAAAAACCGCCAATCTCGGTGGCCTCGCCGTGGCTGCGAATTTCCAGCGCGGCGTTTACGGTTGGTGATCCCTTAAAACCAACTTGCGCCCAGTAAGCAGGGAATTCTTTTGTTTCCTGGCCGCTTAAATCACGGCGCGTGATGTGCACGGCCTCAGAGGTGATTTCCACCGTTTCCACCACTTGCGTGCGGCGGATGAAGATGTGCACCATGCCGGCGATGAAGATGAATTCCGCGCCGAAAAAGCCCAACAACGGCCAGCCACCCATCGTCAGGGTGAAAAACATACCGGCGATAAACCAAAACACGCCCAAGATGGCGCAAAAGCCATAGGCCACCCGCAGGTCCGTGCTGCGCCGGGGCCTCAGCGTCAGGATAAACGCCTTTAGCCCGCCGTCCTGTTCCACACGCTCCGTGATATCGATGCTTTGCATAAGAAATATTTGGCGAATATCGACACGTATTTCCAGTCAAAAATGAACCTGAGCATCGTCTCGCGTCCCTTCCCAGCCGATCAAGGCGCGTTTGCGTTCAGAGCCCCAGCGATAGCCTTCGACCATGCCGCTTTCCTTGATGACGCGGTGACACGGGATCAGCACCGCGACTGGGTTGGCGCCGACCGCGCCGCCGACCGCGCGCGCGGCCTTGGCGCTGCAGACCTGCTGGGCGATGCGTTTATAGGTGCTGAGGTGTCCAGGCGCGATGCTCATCAGCGCCTGCCAAACTTGGATTTGAAAATTGGTGCCTTTGAGGTGCAGGTGGATCGGCTGTGAGGGGCGCGCTGTGAACAGATGCTCGGCCAAGTCGGGCGCGCAGCCTTCAATCAAGGTCGCACCAGGCCAGCGCTGTTGTACGCGCGCGCGCGGATCTTCATGTGCATCGATAAATTCCAGCCCGCAAATGCCTTTGCTTGTTTTCATCACCACCACTTGGCCAAATGGCGTGTCGAGCAGGCTGTAGGTGATGGTGAGGTTCGCGCCACCGTTTTTGGCCTCGCCGGGGGTCATGGCCTCGAACGACACAAACAGATCGTGCAAACGCGATGGGCCGGACAGGCCGACGTCAAGCGCAGTGTCGAGTACGCTGGCGTCTTGGGCCAACAGCGCGCGGGCGTGCTGTACGGTCAAAAATCCCAAGAACCGTTTGGGGCTGACCCCGGCCCAGCGGGTGAACAGACGTTGAAAGTGATATGGACTCAGCCCGACGTGCGCGGCCACGACGTCGAGGTCCGGTTGGTCCAACCGGTGCGCGGCGATGAAACGGATGGCGCGGGCGATGCGGTCATAATCGTTGTCCATAAACTTAAGATATCGCGCCCGGGGCTTGGAACCCACCCGGTTCTTGCGTTAGGTTGATTTCATGAAAAAAGCCGATGTCCAAGAATTCTTCACCCGCCTGCGCGCCGCCGATCCAGCGCCGAAGTCAGAGCTCAACTGGACCAACCCGTACACCCTGGTGGTGGCGGTGTCGCTGTCCGCCCAAGCCACCGATGTGGGGGTGAACAAAGCCACCGAAAAGCTCTTCAAAATCGCCGATACGCCGCAAAAAATGTTGAAACTGGGCCTCGGCGGATTGAAAGATCACATCAAGACCATCGGGCTTTACAACAACAAAGCCAAAAACGTCATTGCCATGAGCCAAATGCTCATCAACGAATTTGGCAGCGAAGTACCGCGCGACCGGGCCGAGTTGGAAAAGCTGCCCGGCGTCGGGCGCAAAACCGCCAACGTGGTGCTCAACGTGTGCTGGGGGGAGCCGACCATGGCGGTGGATACGCACATTTTTCGCGTGTCCAATCGCACCGGGTTGGCGCCGGGCAAAAACGTCTTGGTGGTGGAAAAAAAGCTGCTCAAAGCCGTGCCGGCTGAGTTCATGGTCTACGCCCACCACTGGCTGATTTTGCACGGACGATACGTGTGCAAGGCGCGCAAGCCCAATTGTGTGGTGTGCACGGTTAGCGATTTGTGTGCGTTTAAGGCGAAGACGCTCTAGAGATCAATCTTGCAGCATGGCGAGGCAGCGGTCGCGATCCGTGTTGGCGCCTTTGGCATTGCGCGCATCGAAGTGCAGCACGTGGGGCTGGCTGAGATCTTCGCCTTCAATATACAAAAACACATTGAGCACGCAGACGTGATTTTTGTACTGCCAGATGTTGGCGGTTTTTTCGGCGCGCACGAAGGTGGGCTCGCCCAGCTTTGATTTCACCCAAGAACCGCCCTTGCCCAACAACTGGGCGCTGGTGATTTTCGGCTTTGCGACGGTGGTGACGCCCACGGTCGGCGATGCGATGGGCGCGGCAGGCTGGTCGCTGACGGTTTCGGGTGTCACGGCAGGGGCTTGTGGTGATTGCGGCGCGGCACACGCGGCGAGGGCGAGAGCCGCCGTTAGGATGATGAGCTTTTGCATCAAGGTTCCGTTACGTTTTGGTCGGGGTGGTGTCGTTGGGCGTTACGATTACATCACTTGACGCAGAAGGCGAGGGTTTATCGGAAAGATTATCTTTGACGCGCCACGCTTCGAACAGATGCACCGTCGCCGCTGTGGCGAGGATCGGCGCGATCAAATTTAAGAAAGGCACGGTGAGCATGAACGCAAACCCGGCCCCGGCGAAAAACAGCGGCGTGCGCCAGCGCAACCGCATGGCGTTGGCGTCGGGCGTAGACAAACGGCGCAGCGCCACCAGCTCAAAATATTCGCGGCTCAACAGGTAACCGTTGAGGCCATAGTAGACGAACGGAAACAGCGGTGGGATCAGCAGCAACGGCAGGCACAAAATGTTGAGCCCCACGGTGACGCCCAAAAACTTAATCGCCGGACCAATGCTGTCTTTGAGGCTGGCGCCGGGCGCTATGGCAAGCTCTGGATAGTGCCGCTGCTCGACCGCATCGACCACTTTGTCCAACATCAATGCACCCACAGCGGTCACCACCGGCGGGAATAAAAACCACGTCAGCAGCATCACGCCGAACTGGGCGATGAAATCGAAAACCATTTCCAACGGCCCGATGGCGATGAAGGTGGTGATTTTCAGCACCAGATACAGCGACACGTACAAAGCGATGAAAATCGCCACCGACCAACCGATCGACGCCCAAATGACCGAACGGGTCTTGGGATCGGACAACTGTTCGAACGCTTTATAATATGCGGAAAGAATACGGCCCATGCGACTTGGTCCCCGAAATTTCAATCGTTTGACGCGGTTTGACAGAAATAGACGTGAAACGCAGGTTTCGCAAGTGAGGTGGATGTCAGTTCTTGCGGATCAAACTGAACATCCCGGCGGCGAAGATCGCCGACAATACCCCGCCCAAACCGATGAACACCGAAAAAATCGCCCGCATCCATTCCCCCCACGGCCCGTCGTCGGTGACGGTCCAGTATGCCTCTTGGTGCAAGTCGGCAAACGGAATGAAGGTATCCAACGTATAAAGAAACGCATGAAAGGCCGGATAGCCTTCGGGGACGCGCAACGGCGGCGTGTCAATCAACGGCTGCGGCGCGCCCCCGACGTAAACGGAACGGGGATGCAACTCCCAGCCCTGACAATTGGTATCGTTGAGGTCCAGATAACACGTGTTCATATAAATGCGCGACGCCGTCGGCACGATCGAGCCGTGATGATACGCAAACGACGCCCAGGCGAAAAACACTGCCATGCACAAAGCCATCCACGGCACCACCCGAAACAGGTTGTGCCCATGTCCGGCCAGCTTGTCGTAGAGCACATTGCGCAGTCCCACGAACGGCTTCAGCACACCATGCGCCGTCTCAAAGGCAAACCGCGCCTTGGCCGCGTCGTAAGCCATATTGATCTGGCGCACCGCGTCTGCATCCCCCTCATCGCGGTACACCTTGCGCGCCTGTTCCCAGGGCTGGTGGTGGAAAAACGGCTTGCCGGCGCGCTCATTGGCCATGAGCTTGATCCATTTGATGTGATCAGTGACGGAGAGGCTGCGGTCTATGCGGTCGTAGGTGAAGCCATTGATATCTAGATTGCCCGATTGGGGCCAGCTAAGTGGATCTATGGAGAGTTCGCCAACTCTGGACTGCTCAAGTTGTACGAGCCCTTTAGGTGAGGGTAGACGCGTGTGCCACGAGAAATTCCTTTTAACGTCTATTCTTTTGGCACTGAAACTACAGAAAAATTCACCATTGAATTGTGCTCCACAATCCAGATTTTCGGTGACCTCGATGTCAGTTAAAGTAAGCGCGTCCGATATAATGCTGTCAGAAAAGAGCAGCGAGCCATCAACCACCGACGAATCAGCCATAAATCCAGGAAGAAAACATTCAAAGAATGAAAGTGGGCCGATTTGGCTGTGGGTCAGGCAAGGCGCGAATTCGAAACGGCATTTCTCAAACTGAAGAGGACGGGGGTATTGGAGTTTTTCGCAGTTTAAAAGGCCTGAAATATTTGCACCGGTTATGTGAATCGCCAGGTCTGAGCGATTGTCCGGTTGGTATCTTTCTGGGTTGTGAAGGATATGGAGCAAAAAATCGGCACGTATAGTATCCCAGTTACTCCACGCATGAGCATTTTGAACATCCAAATCGAGAGAAATACATGCAGGTGGGCCACCTCTGATATGCTTTAATAATGATTCTTCAGCATGGGTATCAGGAAGCGCAATGCCCCCCCCGAATTCAAGACCAAGCAATGGATCATCAGTTGTCATAAACACAACTTTATCTGTTTAGGGGGCGCTGTCCACAACCAACCGTCGCTCCCGCGTAGGCGGGAGCCTAGCTTACCTGTCGTCTGGATACCCGCCTGCGCGGGAATGACGGTGGAAACTCTGTGTGCTCTATGGTGAAACAATGACCTGTGTGCGGCGGTGAATGAAGGGCGAAATCCACCCCCTTTTTTCAACCCTTGCCCCACGGGCTTTCGTCGCTATACTGCGCGGAAATTGTGGGCTCCCGGCTTCGGGGGCTTATTTCTGTTTTGAGGAGCTTTAGACATGTCCGACACGCGTTTTGACGTGGTGGGGATTGGCAACGCCATCGTGGACGTTTTGAGCCACGAGAGCGATGACTTTTTGACCCGCCATGGCATGAGCAAAGGCACCATGGCGCTGATTGATGCGGCCGCCGCCGACAAGCTGTATGACGACATGGGCTCTGGCATTGAGTGTTCGGGTGGCTCTGCCGCCAACACCATCGCCGGGCTAGCGTCGCTCGGCGGGCGCGGCGCGTTCATCGGTAAAGTTAAAGACGATACGCTCGGCAAAGTGTTCCATCACGACATCGAAGCGGTCGGCGTGCATTTCCCGACAACGGCGGCCACCGATGGCGCATCGACTGCGCGTTGCCTGATCCACGTCACGCCGGATGCGGAGCGCACCATGAACACGTTCCTCGGCGCGTGTGTCGAGCTGGGCCCGAACGACGTCGATAAAGACGTGGTTCGCGCGTCCAAAGTGACGTACCTGGAAGGCTATCTGTGGGACAAAGAAGACGCCAAGGCGGCGTTCGTCAAAGCCGCCGTTCTGGCGCATGAAGCGGGCCGCGAAGTGTCGTTGAGCCTGTCCGATCCGTTCTGCGTCGATCGTCACCGCGACAGTTTCTTGGACCTGGTCGAAAGTCACGTCGATATTTTGTTCGCCAACGAAGACGAAATCAAAGCGCTGTATCAAGTCGATGATTTTGACGCCGCCCTGCAACACGTGCGCGGCCACTGCAAAATCGCCGCGTTGACGCGCAGCGCCAAAGGCTCGGTCGTGATCAGCGGCGATGAAGTGCACATCGTCGATTGTGATCCGGTCAATCATGTCGTTGACACCACCGGCGCTGGCGATGCCTATGCCGCGGGCTTCTTGTTCGGTTACACCAACGGTCACGCCGATGATCTGGCGCACTGTGCGCGTCTGGGCGGCATCGCTGCAGCCGAGATCATCAGCCACTTCGGCGCGCGTCCCGAAACCCCCCTTAACGAAGTCGTCGCCGCCAAACTCGGCTGACGCAATTTAAAAAGGCATCCCCCGATGAACCTTCGCAACATCGCGATCATCGCCCACGTCGATCACGG